>Ga0190343_1000008_pt1 | contig 114146 bp, 60 predicted proteins | sample 48721312_MG_FD_161664 | JGI IMG/M metagenome (GOLD analysis project Ga0190343, IMG submission 161664) | Hydrothermal vent microbial mat bacterial communities from Southern Trench, Guaymas Basin, Mexico - 4872-13-1-2_MG | ecosystem: Environmental > Aquatic > Marine > Hydrothermal vents >... | reverse complement strand
GCGAAAGTGCTTGGCGAGGAAGAAGGTTATTCCTTAGTCATGGTAGCACTCAATCAGCAACTTCAGGGCGCGATTGAAATAAGGCCTCAAGTACGTCCAGAAGTGAAAAAGATTATCGCTGGTTTACGACAGCAGGGCATCCAACACATTGCTATTGTCTCTGGCGATCATAAACGGCCTACCCAAAAAATGGCAGAGGCGCTTGGCATGGATAATTATTTTTATGAGGTTTTGCCACAGAACAAAGCCGATATTGTTGAGCAGTTCCAAAAGGAAGGTCGTCGGGTTTGTTTTGTTGGAGATGGCATCAATGATGCGATTGCGATGAAGAAGGCGAATGTTTCTATTTCGTTACGTGGTGCTGCTTCTGTTGCCACGGATATGGCTCAGGTGGTGTTAATGGACGGTAGCCTTTCTCACCTGTGTGATATTTTTGATATTTCAAAGAAGTTGAATGTCAATTTACAAAAGACTTTACTATTTTGGGCCGGCTATGGGGTAATTAACATTGCCGCGAACTCGTTTTTACAGGTTGGAATTCTGAAATCTACGATTCTTTATAGCATTGTTTTAGGGCTTGGAATCGAGCATGCGATGCTTCCTTTAGGGCAACTTGGACAAGGGGAGAAGAAAAAGGCTTGGGCTAGGGCCCTTGATTTCAAAACTTCCAGAAGCCTTGGGATAAATCCCAAGGCATCTTTTGGAAGGGAAGTACTGAGGTATTTTGGCGCGGTTTGGGGGCCATAGTTTAATTTGGAAACATCCAAAATAATTTATGGCCCTCACGTCAAGTGGGTAAAGGTAAGTTTTAAAAAGGGGGGGGGTAGGGAGGATTTTGATAAATTTTTCGCAAGCGACAACGAAAGGTTGGGGTGTTTTTTGTTCGCCAAAGCCATAGACGGTTAAACGCGATTCACGAAGGCGTGTCGCTAAACGGGTAAAATCGCTGTCACTGGAGACAAGACAAAATCCATTCAATTCGGCAGAATAAAGTAAGTCCATTGCATCAATTATCATGGCAATATCCGTCGCGTTTTTGCCAACGGTATCGCGATCTTGTTGAATGGGCTGGATAGCGAATTGATTGAGAATGTTTTTCCATCCCGTTAAATTTGGCGTTGTCCAGTCGCCATAAGCGCGTTTAATAGTGGCAGTGCCATATTTTGCGACTTCTGAAAAGAGTTTTTCAGCATAAGCGGGTGCCACATTGTCAGCATCTATGAGTACAGCCAATTTGTTTTGTTGGGATTGAGTTTGTATCATACTTTAGTCCCTCCTTTAAACAGATTGTGCAATTCGAGTGCTTTCGGTGGACAAGCGGGCGGTACTATTTTTGGTATAAATTGAGCGTATCAGTCGATGATCAAGTTTTTATGAACTCAAACCAAGGATTATTATAAAAATGGATGGGGTTTAATGCGGATTTATCGCAATGAACGAATTCGATAAAATCATGAAATAAAATCGCCATTAATTAGCTATTCCTTTGTCATTGCTGTATTGATAAAAAGTTGACTGAGGTCATTTTCGGCTTAGCGAATAAAATCCCTTATTATATACAATCCTTGTAGTTATTATTGTCAGATGATCATCGACTATCAGTTTGCGTTGTTTTGACGGCGTTTGTGTAATTCGAGTGCTAACGAGGACATACGAAGCCTATTTGCGAGTTGTTCGGCCGTTAAGCCCATTTTGTTCTTTAGGGTTAAGTTGGGGCCTAAATTGAGTAATTTCTCCCAAACCTGTTGTCGCCAATGTTTAATATGGGGTAAGCGTTCCCAGAAATCTTGCCAATTCATAGTCTTAGTTTTTTGATTCTTGCAACTAAGTCTATTTGCGTCAAAGAGAGTTATTAAAGCTAAATGAATGGCCGTGTTGCCTTCAAATTTATCTTGAACATCCACTATTGAGCGCAAACGCGCTTTATCGCATCTTTTCAACATGTAAGCGACTAACTCAAAGTGGTGTTGACGCAATGCGAGACTGAGAATGGTGCCATCAAAGTCAGTGCGATCCGTTAGATTTCCGCCCGCCCTATAAAGACGGCGAAAGGCTTCAATTTTTCCGACTTCGGCACTGTATAGGAAGGGCGTAAAATTGTAGTTATTGTGCCGTTTATTGACGTCTGCACCGGCTTCAAGCAACAGTTCAACGATTTTTAATAAACTATAAAAGTCAAAATTATCCTGGCTTTTACGAAATTTAATCGCCATATCAATCATTTTTGGTAATTCTTCATTAAGCAGCCTATTGAAAAATATCTCAGAAAAATCTTCATTAAATACAGCACCATCGAGCAAAATAGCACTTTCGGGTGATAAGCGTCTTAGATTAGAAAATGAGAACGGACTCATAATTGTTGTGAGATATTCCAATCGCGTTTGTTTTCCGAGACACATTTGGTTAAGCGTATAATAAAGCGGTGTTATCTCATCCAGAAAACAAGGTTGTTCAATATCAACGCCTTTTTCGATAAGACGATGAACAGTGGAAAAATCGGCTTGATCAATTGCTACCTGCAACGCGGTAAATCGATACTTGTTGGTTCTCGCGTTGATGCTATCGCCTAAATCGCATTGTAGAAGTAAGTCAGTTGCTTCTTTATTATTATTTTGCAAAGCCAGTATCAGTGCTGTACTGCCATCGGAGGCCTGAACTTTTGGATCAGCGCCACGTTCAAGTAAACATTTCACGTTGTCGTTTTTACCCAGCGTGATAAAAACCATCAGTTGTGTACGTGGGCGTGGGCCTTTTTTTATTTTGCGGTTTAAGTGTTGCAAATCGATGGCACATTTTTCCCACTCCTTGAAACAAAATGCGACTTGGTGAATGGTTTGAACTAGCTTGTGCATCATCTCCGCTTTTTTTTGGTTGTCCACACTTTGATAAAGTCCATATAGAGGAAACAACTTAAAAAAGGCCACCTTGAGTTCTGAGAGTTCCCATAATTGAGGCCCATGGCTGTCTTCTGAGAAGAAGCCCATGATGCATGCCCACCGATAGTGGTGGTTGATAATGGCTTTTTTTCCTAAAAAGGCCGCTAACGCCAGCAATTCTCTCAAGATGTTCGGTAAATTGCTGCCGGCCCGATAGGCTCCGTGTTCAAAAGCTTTTTGGTAGTGTTTAAGGGCCTGTTCGTAGTCACAGTGCATGGCATAATACCGTCCCCAGCGGTGTTCTGAAAAATAGCGAACATAAGGAGACAGTTCATCAGCCTCAAATCTTTTGAGTGCTATTTGTGCTCGTATTTCATCGCCAACGGCTTTTTTATCTTCACAACAAATCTTGAGAATGCGCCTTAAGCGATTTTGTAATTTTTTGTGTAACTTGTCCATGTTATCCAAGTTACCTAATTTATAAAGTAAATGGGATTTTACCGAGTCAGGGTGCGGACAGAATTCGTTGCGTTGTTGATAAAAAACATGGGCCATTTCAACAAATGGCGCAGTTTCTTGTTCTCCGAATTGTTCAGTTACTGCTTTAAGAATATATTGCCACGCCCTTGCTAAAAGCAGCCAAATAACGAGAAGCTTCAGGCCCTCTTGCGGTATTCCTTCTGCCTTAACGGGCTTTAATTTGAGCAAAGAACTGAGCTCTGGCAGCGTTTCGCCTTTTTCCCAACGCTGCAATCGCCGATGAGCCGCGTCTTCTTCTTCTTTATAGTAATGGCATAGAGACTTGATAAGCTTTTTTTCAGAGACTTCATAAGTTTGTAGCCACCATGACAAGACTTCTTTAACGGCGGTTGTCGTGTTCGTGATGTCAAACCAGCGGTTGAGGTTAGGCGATTTCGCTTGTGTTTTTTGAAAGGCTTTTAGAAAAACGGTGGTGCTTGGCACAAAGAGTTCGTAAGCCAAGATTTTCAGGATGAGTGTCCGAGTCGCAATGTCTGTTGGGACTGTTAAGATAATCGTTTTATAGTTATCTAACAGTTTGGTGAACCATTCCTGTACGTTAGTTGCAAAGGCGGAATCGATTTTTCGCAATGGCTCAAACAGTGCCTTGTCAATGAGTTTGTTTGCGCCGGCGAGATTAAAATCCTTTTCGCGGGCAAAGCGGCGGACGCTTTTTCTCAAGTTATCGCCTTTGCCAAATAAACCGAAGGCATGGATGAGAAAATGCACTAATTCGCCAAGACGCGGATAAGGCGTTTCATTCGGGTTAAACGGTTCTGGTTTCATAGCACAGCACCTCCAAATGAAAAATGAAAAATGAAAAATGAGCAAAGATGTCCTTATAAAATCACTTTCAATCAAGACGTTTTTATAAGTCATTGATTTTTTATGATTCAATTCAATCCTTAATTCGCATAGTTAATTGGTAATAGTTAATTGGTAATAGTTAATTGGTAATGGGTAATGGCTGGACTGTGGGTTGGACATTGGAAGATTGGCTTCTTTCCAAGGAATGGGTTATGAAAGTGGTGAGCGGCCTTTGTTCCTTCCAAAAATATACCCGAATAACAATTAACAGTTAACAATTAACAATTGTTTATTAACAATTAACCTTTAGCTATTAACAATTAACATTTAGCAAAAGCGTTGCGACAGTGTTAAGTCTGACTAATATTATTTTTTCCAATGAGGATTGAGTGACAGTGAGGGTGCGTATGATAAACTCTTCTTAGAAAACTGCTAGGACATATCGCGGACAGTGATTTGGATTTTTATATGTAAAAGTTCAGTGCCAAACTTTAGTTTGGCATGCAGTCTATGCCTAAAGTGCATAAGAAAGTTATCGGTTGGGTACAACTTCGTCGGTTGAGTACAACTTTATCGGTTGAGTACAACTTTATCGCTTGAGTACAACGGATTACGGGGATAAACGAATGGGTTTAAGGGCGCTCGTTGTGGCGTCGGTTGAGTATAACTTTATCAGTTGAGTACAACTTTATCGCTTGAGTACAACGAATTACGGGGATAAACGAATGGGTTTTAGTGATCGTTGTGGCGTCGGTTGAGTACAACTTTATCAGTTGAGTACAACGTTATCGCTTGAGTACAACGTCATCGCTTGAGTACAACGAATTACGGGGATAAACGAATGGGTTTAAGGGCGCTCATTGTGGCGTCGGTTGAGTACAACTTTATCGGTTGAGTACAACTTTATCGGTTGAGTACAACGAATTACGGGGATAAACGAATGGCTTTATCGGTTGAGTACAACTTTGTCGGTTGAGTACAACTTTATCGGTTGAGTATAACTTTATCGGTTGAGTACAACTAATTGCGGGGATAAACGAATGGGTTTAAGTGCTCGTTGTGGCATCGGTTGAGTACAACTTTATCGGTTGAGTACAACTTTATCGGTTGAGTACAACTTTATCGGTTGAGTACAACGTCATCGCTTGAGTACAACGTCATCGCTTGAGTACAACTTTATCGCTTGAGTACAACTAATTGCGGGGATAAACGAATGGGTTTAAGTGCTCGTTGTGGCATCGGTTGAGTACAACTTTATCGGTTGAGTACAACTTTATCGGTTGAGTACAACTTCGTCGGTTGAGTACAACGTCATCGGTTGAGTACAACTAATTGCGGGGATAAACGAATGGGTTTAAGGGCGCTCGTTGTGGCGTCGGTTGAGTACAACTTTATCGGTTGAGTATAACTTTATCGGTTGAGTATAACTTTATCGGTTGAGTACAACTTTATCGGTTGAGTACAACTTCGTCGGTTGAGTACAACTTTATCGGTTGAGTACAACTTCGTCGGTTGAGTACAACTTTATCGGTTGAGTATAACTTTATCGGTTGAGTACAACTTCATCGCTTGAGTACAACTAATTGCGGGGATAAACGAATGGGTTTAAGTGCTCGTTGTGGCATCGGTTGAGTACAACTAATTTTTGAGGAGAAAAAACAATGGCCTTTAGTCATTTTAAAAGTGTCGATCAAGTAATAGCACAGTATCCCTTAGGTACAAGCGGGAAAGATTTTTGCCCGATGTGTCAATTGAACTGCCATAGTTATTTCTGGAAAACATCAACCTTGCATTAGATAGGCAAGCTGAGGATGAAAATGATTTTTTTTTAGGGAAAGCTTTTCCATTTCTACTTAAGGCATGGAAACCTTATAAAAACTTGAAACTTTGGTCTCATCAGAAGGGACAGTGTCTTGCCGAAATGATTGCTTGCCAGAAAACCAACCAAGATGACAATCTGATCGTGTATGGTATTGTTTCAACCGGGATGATTTGGGAATTTTGTAAATTGATGCAAAATACATTCACTAAGCACCCATTTTCCTATTCAATTGTTGAACCACAAAAAGTCCTTGGATACTTGGACTATGTTTTTGCGAAATGCGAAAAGCAGATTCAGTCCGGTTTGTAGTAGGCGATTTATCGCCTTTTTGGGGCCAGTTTGTGAAAATCAAAAGTGGCAAATCTTAGAGATTTTGCCATCCCATTTTATGGCCCCCAAACCAAATTGTTCAAAATAACCGTATAAATTATATTGTAATAATCCATTCACAGTGCCCCGGTTTGTAGTAGGCTTGTAATCGCCTTTTTGGGGCCAGTTTGTGGAAATCCAAAGCGGCAAATCTTAGAGATTTTGCCATCCCATTTTATGGCCCCCAAACCAAATTGCCCAAAATAACCGTATAAATTATATTAATTACAATAACCCGTTCACAGTGCCCCGGTTTGTAGTCAAACGGAGGAGAGTTTGTAACTGGGGAATGGCGATAAATCGCCTACTACAAACGGAGGAGAGTTTGTAACTGGGGAAAGGCGATAAATCGCCTACTACAAACGGAAGACCCATATCATATTAATAAGCTATCAACAAAATCCGTTATACTCAGGAAAAAATCCAACCAACGGCCTCAACCCTGAAGGGGTTGAATATTAAAAACGTTCTTTTGTAGGAGGCCGGCAACGTGTTGCCCACTATCGTTTTGGTGGGCAAGAAAAACACCTTGCCGGCCCCCTACATTTCAAGGGCTGTTTTCAAAGATTTCTCCGTATGTCGAAATGACAGGCTTGCCAGCCAGGTAGCCAGGGGCGGTGCCCCAGGCTGTATTAATATCGCCCCGTTGGGGCTAGATTAATATCGCCCCGTTGGGGCTGACTTTAAAACCTCTATTAGCCCCTTCGGTAAGTATTATTAAAGCCAGGGGCAACGCCCCTGGAGCAAAATTTTTCATTATTAATTTGCATTGAGATTCATCACTTTACGCTTGAGCCGAAGTATTCGTTGATATGAGTCATCAATACGGGCCGGACTGATAGTGCCTTTTTTAACCAGGCGCTTGATAATTGTCGTCACTTGCGCCACAATGTCTGGTACAAAGTATCCTGTGTTATTGCCAATCACTAGAATATCAACGCCCGCTTCAATTGCTTTACGAACCGCTGTCTCTAGCCCATAATGATTAGCAATCGCCCTCATTTGCATATCATCGGAGAACACAATACCTTTAAAGCCTAACTGATCGCGCAGTAGGCCGGTAATAGTTTGTTTGGAGAGTGTGGCAGGATACTTGGGATCGAGTTTTTTGTTAAACACATGGGCTGTCATAATCGCATCCGCTTCTCCGGCTTCAATGATTTCGCGATAAGGAATCAGCTCAATGTCTGACCAAGTATTAGTGACATCAGCCATACCAAGGTGTGAATCGGCCCGCGAACTGCCGTGCCCGGGGAAATGCTTCAGCGTACAAAGCACGTTTTGGCTACGATGGGCCCTAATATATTCTAGGGCCTGTTTTGCGACAATTTCTGGATTAGCAGAAAAACTACGTTTTTTCTTAGCTATAATGGGATTATTGGGATTCGTGTTAACATCCACTACCGGCGCAAAGTTCAGATTGATACCCAGTTCGGCCAACGTTTGAGCCATCCGAGTGGCATACTGACGAGTGAGAGCAAGGTTGTTTTTGCGCCCTAGATATTGATGCGAAACGGTGGCCGGAAAACCATATTTTTTCGGTAACCGACTGATAATACCGCCTTCATAGTCAATACCAACCAATAACGGTATTTCCGAATACGCCTGCAAGGCGATAACCAATTTTCTTACTTGTTCAGGCGATTGAATGTTACGCACTGGCCTTCTTTGGGCAACGTCATAATCAAAGAGAAGAACGCCGCCTATATGATGATCTCGTATATCCTGTACAATAGGAGCGTCATGGTTCCTCACTTCAAGGCCGCGAAACCCTACTAGCAACATTTGCCCAATTTTAACATCCAAGCTTATTGTTGAGGTTGTCTCTTCTTCTGGCGAAGTGCTGTCGCTGTCAACGCCCCCAACAATCGGGGGCACATTAGAAGACGTTTCTGATTCCGATGAAGACGGAAGGCAGCCAGCGAGTAAGGCCATCGCGGCCGTACTCTGCCCAGCTACTTTGAGGAATTCACGCCTATCGAGTGGCGTTGTGGTTTTATTTTTCATGCAAGTTTGGTGTTTTTTGAGTTATATTACCCCGAAGGGGAAATTAATAATGCGGATTAAGGGTTGAATTAATTATTATGAAATCAAGGATTTTAACGCATGCATGCGCTAGTGACGCATGCATGCGCAGCGTGCGTGCGTTTATTTCATTTTGTGGGCCATGATTTGATTTGTTTATGGCCCCCAAATTAGGTCGTCTAAATAACCCCTTTTTTCAGTTCACAGAGTGCCACAGAGTGTCACAGAGTTATAATGCTAAGAATTATTTCATTTTGTGAGCCATGATTTGGTTTGAAATGTTTTAACCCTTAATTCGCATTAATAATTAACAATTAATTATTAACAATTAATTATTAATTAGGCCCCAACCCCTACGGGGAATAGCCCTAGGTGAAACTAATTAATTAATAATAATTAATAATTAACAATTAATTATTAATTATTAATTAGGCACCAACCCCGAAGAGGTTGAATCTGAATATTATTCAGACAGAGACAAAACAAGGCAGCCTTTTTTCCAATCCATATCAATAAACTTGGCTTCCACCTCCTTACCTTCAGGCAAGACACTGTCAATATCGTCAACAAAGTCAGGCGCGATTTCAGAGGCACTGATATAACCTTCAATACCGTCCGCTAATTGGATGAAGGCTCTATTGTCCTCGATTTCGCAGACGGTACCTTTGAGAAGGCTGCCTTTGGGATGCTTTTTGATATATTCAAGCAGCGCTTCTTCCTCTAACTGCTTAATTCCCAAAGAAACACGTTGACGTTCCGCGCTGATCTTCAAGACGACGACTTCCACATCCTCGTCTTTTTGGTAACGAAGAATCGCTTGTTCACCTGGCGTCTCCCAAGAAATATCAGAAAGATGCACCAAACCATCAATCCCGCCTTCAAGGCCAACAAAAATACCAAAATTCGTAGTCGAGGCGATATTTCCCACCACTTTATCGTAGTTGTTGTGATGTTTGGCAAATTCTTCCCAAGGATTGGGTTGACATTGTTTAATTCCTAGCGCAATGCGGTGACGTTCTTCATCGCTACCCAAAACCATCACTTCGACTTCATCATCCACTTGGACAACTTTAGAAGGACGCACATTTTTATTACGCCAATCCATATCAGACGCATGCACCAATCCTTCTATATATTCTTCGATTTCCACGAAGCAGCCGAAATGAGTCAGCTTAGTCACTTTACCCGATAGGCGTGTGCCTTCTGGATAACGTTGCTCGATACCTTGCCACGGATCTTCACTTAATTGCTTAATGCCCAAAGAAATACGATCACGTTCACGGTCAATTTTCAATACTTTGACCTCTATTTCATCGCCAATATTGACGACCTCTGACGGATGTTGGACACGTTTCCAAGACATATCCCTGGTATGCACCAAGCCAGTCACATCATTACCCAAATCCACAAAGGCGCCGTATTTTACGAATGCATTGACAACACCAGGCAGTACCATGCCTTCTTCCAGTGTAACCAATTCGTTTTCTCCATCTAATGTCGAGTTCATTTTCGTGCTTTTCCTATTTTGATCCCAAACGGTTGTTGATCATTACACCTCATTGGTAACTGCTAATTTCCGCTCACTTTACCCAGAAGGGGTAAAATCGTTAGAGGGAGGCAAGGGGTGGGGAGGTGAAAATAATTAACAATTAATGATTAATGATTAATGATTAATGATGTTTTTATGAGTTATTTAATGAAGAGGAACAAAAGTGGGATCAAGTTATCGATCCCTCGGAACTTGATTTTCACCACCCGAAAATTGTGAACCGAAGCGTAAGCCTTGCTAATTGTTAATTGTTAATTGACAGATAATCAATAAGTTATTGTTTTTCATAAGATGAACAAAAACGGGATCAACTTTTGACTTAAAAAATAACCTGATTTTCACCACCCTAGGCAAGGGGTGTGAGTGATCCCGGATCGATCTGTGGTTTTTCCTCTGAGTGCTCGCTTAGCAGCCCACCTTTTGTTCCCGCTTCGCTCTCAAACTTTATACTTTACACACAATTTGCGCTTTTGTCATAGCGAAGCGAGAAGTCTTGTAGCGCGTCCAAAATAAGATTTCTCAAGATTTCTCCGATCAAAGAAACCGAAATGACAGAAAGGCTCAGTTTATAGCAGTGTTCAGTATATATCGCTTCGCTCTCAAACGCAGTAACGAGCGTAGCGAGATAACGAGGTTTCAGTTTGTAGCCGTGCTACGGTATCGCTAAATCAGCCCTTTTTTTATCTTTGCGGCGACTAATTCTTCTACAAATGCTGGTTGTGAGCAAAGTTTTTCTAAACCGTTGCCTGGAAACTTCAAAGCCCATTGATACAGTGCTTCCAATTGAGTCTGATCGCCCTTGGGCAACGGGGGAATACTTCTCACGGAATCCAACCCTTCAATTAAAAGTGAGGCGATTTTGGAATAGAGGCGCTCCATCGCTTCATTTAACGAATGGCTTTCCTTTATAGCCTGTTGGTAAAATGCCATGGCATTAAATTGTACTTTAAGCGTTCTCGGATAGAAAGAACACATTAAGTTCCAATCGTCTCCGTTTTTATCTTGATCGCCTGAAGAACGAAAGTCAGAACGGAGTATCACAGACGGAATATCAAGAAACTTGGCAAACATAAATTCAACGACGGTGCCCGAATCTAGTTCAGTACCATCAAAGTTGAAGAGCGCCAAGTCACATTCCATCACCTGTTTAAGGTCCTGATTTCTGATATCGACGGCCCTTCCCGTTGTCTGTTCCAAATCTTGGGGCACTATACATTGATACAGACCTTCAGAGCGTTGCTCTATATGTGAGGCAAGCAGTGCATTTCCGATAAGTTCTTTATGGTCAAACAAAGCGCCGGCAAAGTAGACTTTAAACATTGTATTCCTCAAGTTGTTCCACGCCATTCGCTAAAGCGAATGGCTGAAAGCTAAAGTACCCTAAAGGTGGTGAAAATAATTAACAATTAATGATTAATGATTAATGATTAATGATTAATGATTAATGATTAATGATTAATGATTAGTTTCGCTCCGCGAAACTTTTGCCGACGCGATTGTTTTTATTATTTATTGACTGATTAATGATTAATGATTAATGATTAATGATTAGTTTCGCTCCGCGAAACTTTTGCCGACGCGATTGTTTTTATTATTTATTGACTGAATATGAACCAAAGTGGGATCAAGTTATCGAACCCTTGGAACTTCCTTTTCACCACCCTACCCTAAAGGGTACTGGAACGGCCAACGCCATTAAGTTAAGAAGAAATCCATTCCTGTCGGGTGGTGTTTTTTCTTGCTCACCAAAGGTGGGCAACATGTTGCCCACCCTGCTACTCAATGCCATTAAGTTTATTCGAGGTGACACAGGCGTTTTGGTTTAAAAATCCGATGTCTTTGAAACATCGGATTTTTAGCTTGTAAGAAAAGTTCAAATTCTAGCCGTTTGCAGTATAAAATACCTACGGATGTTTTTTAAACACAAAGTCGCCGCCTGCGTGTCCAGAGTGGTTGAGATATTCGTACTTTGGCACTTGCACGGCCTTTCCGGCTACCGTTTCACGAATCTTGTAGTTATAAAATAATTCCTCGGCCGTGAACAGTGTTTTGTCCACTTCTTGCAGGGCTGTGATAAATGCTCTGGCAAAAACCGAGTGTCCATCACCGCCACCGTCCCAAACGGGTTCATTACCGCCACTTGCCATTAAGGTACGAGAGGGTTTTTCCAGCATTCTTCGCAAAAACAGTATGCGTTGTTGAACTGGGATTGGCATCGAACGGTTGTCTCTCGCCAAAGTGCCAGAGTAGCAGCTATCGGCGACTACCAAAATATGTCGGGCCGACAACGCTCTCATTTCCGAAGTAATATCATCGGCACTAATCCGCTGCGCCGTTCTATTTTGATCAGCGTCCACTGGCAACCAATACGCTCTATCCCTTTCCTCGTCATAATGTCCATGCCCTGCATAGTAAATGAGTAGATTATCTTGTGGCTTGATGGTTTGCTGTAGCCGATTTAAGGCATCTAAAATCTGGCGTCTGTCAGCGTTTAAGAGTAACTCGGTGCTAAAACCATATTTGTTCTTGAGCAACTCGGCAATCACCTTGGCATCGTTTTCAGGCGTTTTCAGTGAACTCAGGTGGCGATAGTTTTGATTGCCAATGAGCAGAGCATAATAATCTCCCGTCTGGGGCTGCGATGCGACTCTCGACAAAATAAAGGTTTCTTCAGCGGTATTGCCAGAAATATCTAAGGCTGTCACTTTAAGGTCGATATTTTCACCTTGTGGCACAGTAAGCGTTGTGCTGAAAGCGGCTTTGCCTTGTTTGCCCTGAAAAACAGGTTGCCCCTGCACTTGGACTTGAGCGACGCCATAATCATCTTCAGCAAACCCTTTGATTGTCACTTGCTCCGTTTGCACACGAGCCAGTCCACGTCCTTCACGAGTGCTGATGATCTGGGGAAAAGTCATTGTAATCGTTGGTGGTGTCGTGTCGTGGTAACACGAAGGCGCTGGGCTCCCCTCACAGAGAGGAAGAGGGGCCATTCTGAGTATTTGGCCTTCCTGTAGATGATAAGGGGGTACTAGGTTATTCCATTGAGCAAGCGCCATGAGTTTTTGCCCGTCATTTCTGGCAATGTTCTCCAATGTTTCACCGGTTTGCACAATATGGTACGGCCCAAGCAACAGAGTCACGGTTTTTTCAGCACGATTTTGAGAGTTATCCCACGCTTTGACTATAAGGGTATTTTCGCCTTTTTGCAAGGTAACGGTTGCTTTGAAATGGCCGTCCGATTTGTCCAGAGCGGCCGGTTGCCCCTGTACATGGACTTTAGCGACTCCAGAATCGTCTTTGGCAATGCCGGTGAGGATAACACGCTCAGTTTGCACACGAGCCAGTCCACGTCCCTCACGAGTCGTGATGATCTGGGGCGATGTGATCGTAAGCGTTGGTGGCGTTAAGTCACGGGAAATTGGGCGGGAGGTGACATCTGGCGGCGTGTCATTGCCCAACCCTAGAATATTCACCCTGAATTCTAAGTGTATATCAAGTCTCTGCGCTAATTGCAGTCTTTTTTCAGGCGGGCTAAGAATTAGCTTGACTAATTCTCCCATTTGAATATTTTCCACCTTTTCTAACAAAATGGGCCCAGTCGTCAATTCAAGCCATTTATCTTCTTCTACCGCTGTTTTTAATTTATTTTCAAGCCGCTGTAGTTGCTTTTCGCTAGGTGTTGTTAGCAACAGCGTTGAGTAATAGTGTGGATATGGCAAAAACTGAGCTTTTGTCCGGTCATCACAGACAACATGATAATTACTGAAGGGTTTGTAATTATCTTGCTCCGAAGTCGGTTTTTTATTTCCCAAATAAGGCGCTACTAGATGTAGTCTGCCATATCCATCAATAATATAAGGCGCAATACTCAGGCCTATTGAGGATTCTTCCTGATCTTCACCTTTGTTGCCCGACAACACGTCGTACCACGGCTTAGTTCTGAGGCTACGAGGATGTATCCAAGCGCCTGCGCGATAAGGAGGTTTGGCTTCAACAAACTGAAGCGATATGTCTTCCTTAAGACACGATTGTAAGTTAACTGTCTTTTTTAGCAATTGACTATCGCTGTGACTTTCTAAGGAAGGCCACCATCTCTCTTTTGAGATATCCTGATCTTTTCCCATAAAAGGTATATTATCAGGTATAGGTATATTAATACAACCGGCCATGACGCTGGCCAAGGCAATTATTTCTAACCTGCGAATTATTTGTTTATTTAGAAATAACATAAATCTCTCCGCAAAGTTATATTTAGCATCGTCATAAATGACGCTTTTTTTTAATTTAACAGCCAACTTGTCTGAGAGCTACTGTCACCTAAGGGTGACTAACATCGGGGATTTTTCCAAAAGGCCAAAGCGCAAATTGTAACGGTGGACAGTATATATTTAACATTGTTTGACACACCCCCTTATTAATTATTAACAATTAATTATTAACGATTAACGTAAGTTCGACTTTAAATATCAATGAGTTATAATAATTATTAGTTATATCAATTATTTACTTATAATGGCTTAATTATCAATCAGTTAAAAAAAACCATAAGCTGTACTGATTCATTCCAGTTGATGGCCCACAAATAAGGGCTATTAACCTATTAATGCTAAGGGTATCTCATATAATAAAAATGTCGTTTTTATCAATTAATTGTCATCAATTAATTGATTAACATAATTGAAAAGTCCAACTCACGTTATTAACAATTAATACTTATCTGCGGAAGCGGAAGTTACTGCGTTTCGTCTCAAGCGAAGCGAGATCAAAAACGTTTTACGAGTGACGGTGTGCGGTATAATTTAGTCTTTGAAACTTCAAATATGCCTTACTCTGAAATTTTAAACAAAAAAAATATTTATCTAAAGATAACAAAATAGCAAAAGTAACACAACCTGTGAACGAGCATTCGCTTAGCAGCTATAGTGAGAGTACAACTTCTTTTAGGATTATGCTAATTAAAAATTAAAAATTAAAAATTAAAAATGACTAAATCAATGATAAGTCTATAATTTTTATAGTCATTTTCTTAAAAGTTCCTACAAGTCATTTTCACCGATTTGAAGTACGTTCCGTATAAACGGATTTTTCATCCGCCTTTTCAGGTATTGTGTTTATTCACTGATTTAATAGTATTTTATGGAATTCAATCGCACTAAATACTATTTGTATCTGTTACTCCATAAAATTGATGAAAAGGTGGTCAGTACAGCTGGGAACTGGAGTCGTACCGACCAAATAGCTTTAAGCTCGTCCCATAAAAGACGTAAAGTGATCCTTGAGACTGTTAAACAGGGTTTTTACATTAAGTACACTTTCACGTTTCCGCTACCCTTAATACTTAACCACAGGGCGAGGGACTGGATCAAACATCCCAGGGTATGATTCACCTGTCTAACTGCTGCTGATTACTCAGCCCTCTGTTAGTCCCGTACTATAGAATACTATAGGTTAGGTAACTATCCTTGGTAAATAAATTAGGCGGATTTTCGAGGCTTTTCATTTGCTGTCATTTTCACCCGCATCTGTGCGTTCAGTCTAACGCGTTTAAATTTTATACATGCGGGGTTTTAAAAACCCCGCCGCTCTTTGGATATTTAATGCGTTCGCCGTCCACTCTCTAAGTGATTGAATTAAATTATTTTTATGATTAAAATAACACTTGTTGCTAATTGTCTTAGAAATAACCAATTATAAATGATCAATTAGGAATGACCAATTGGCAAAACTTTTTGGAGGGACTCAAGTGTAGTTAGCACCGTCACAATATTCTACATGCGGCCTCGCGGCCGCTTTTCAATAGATTGAACAATGCGGCAAAGGCGCGGGCGATGCATAAGCCTGAGATGCGGCACGCGCCGAAAAGGCCACCACCGTCTTTTTAAATCCCGCCGACATGAAATATCCTATCATACCGGCTGCCAGATTAGGAGGCACAGGCTCAATGCCATTAAGAACCTCGAAAGGGCTTTGCATGTGGGATTGCCCCTACAAACCGTCATGTAATGTAGGGGCAATCCTTTATGGTTGCCCTCACCCAAAAGCGGTACGATATGGCATTGAAGCACAGGCTGGGGTGGTGAAAATTGTGTTTTGCAAAATTTAGCCGGCGTCCAAAATTTAGCCGGAGTCCAAACTTGAGTTTGGCAGTCCAAACTTAAGTTTAGCTTTGCAACTGGAGTGTTAAATTTGAGATAATTGTGCGTTTTTTTTCACCCTGCCAAACTTCCGGCTGCAAAACTAAAAATGACGTTTGGACTTCAGCCGCCAAACTAAAGTTTGGACGATTGCCAAACTAACGTTTGGACGACTGACGATTGCCAAACTAACGTTTGGACGACTGATAACTGATAACTGATTACTAATAACTGATAACTGTTAGGAGGGCACTTTAATGCCAAACAATTTAGGGAAAAAGCCTAATCCCTTTAGTCATAATCGCGTTGATACGCCTTTTCAAACTCACACGGACTTTAAAGAAGTCTACCAAGATGAATTTAGTCGCTTGCAGTCCATCATAGATGATATCCGGGATGATAAGGTAAACCATCAAAGTAAAGGGGCTGTCGTCATAGGGGAGCCCGGCATGGGCAAAACTCATCTTATGATGAGATTGGCAAAAGAACGCTTAAAAAACAACCGTTTACTGTTTATCAGACAACCCAATAATCTGAGTTCTGTCTTATATCATATCTATAGCAGAGTGCTGGAGTCCTTTGTCGAAAAAGTGCCGGGCAGTGATTATTCTCAACTTGAGCATTTGTTGGCAAACAGTTTTTCTAAAATCATCCGCCAAATGAGTGGAGCGAGTCACTCATCAGTAGGCATTTTGGCGTCTATTTCGAACCTGACTAACAAAGATAAGCACATTTTGAAGGTTGTCTCAGAAGAACCTCTCAATATGTACCAAAAACTGGGAGGAGAAGGCAGTCGTAGCAAGCGCGATTATTGGCAACGTATTGAAAACATGGTAGCGGCATGGTGGAAGACTCACTACAGTGAAAGTGGTTATTCAATGGCCCTTATCCAAGGAATTATCAAGTTTTGCAGTTATTCCGAGCCTAACAAGAGAAAGTTAGTGGGAAAATGGCTGGCGGCTAATGAACTAGAAGCCGATGAGTTGAAGAACATCGGCCTGAAAAATTGGTCTGAAAACGTCAGTCAGGAGGCCTTTTCACTGGAAGCCATGTCTGTTTTTGGCAAATTGTCCATTATGGATAAGCCTTTGATTATCATCTTTGATCAGTTAGAGGCCTTGGGCGAGGTTTATAATGAAGATTTGCTCCTGAGTTTTGGAGAAGCGGTTAAGGAAATTTTTACTCATGTGCCAAATAGCCTTATTATTCTCAATCTCTTTCCACAGAGATGGGAACACTTTCAAACTGTCTTTGATGGTGCGGTTTTAGATCGGGTTTCTCAGGAGAAAATTATTTTAACTCTCCCTGAACACGACAAGCTGAAGGAAATATTGGCCTTAAATGCCCAACCGCTGGGAAACGATATAGATGAGTTATTTACGTCTGATGAGTTAGCGGACATTTTAAACCAAAAAACGATTAGAAATGTCCTCGTTCGGGCCTCCGATCATTATAAGCATAAAGTTTATGGGATTTATTTGCCTAAGCGTTCCACTCAGAAGGCAACCAGCTTGGAAGAGGTGATTGCTGGGCAACTCAAGGCTCTCGAAGAGAAAGTGACAGAGAAGGACTTTGAACCGGCGGCCCTCACGGCACAACTCAAGGCCCTCGAAGAGAAAATAACGGCGAAGGGCTTGGAATCTGAAGGCCTGACGGCACAACTCAAGGCGCTCGAAGAGAAAATCACGGCCAAGGGCGTTGAACCGGTAGCCCTCACGGAACAACTCAAGGCGCTCGAAGAGAAAATCACGGCGAAGGGCTTTGAACCAGTGGCCCTCACTGAACAACTCAAGGCGCTCGAAGAGAAAATCACGGCGAAGGGCGTTGAACCGGTGGCTCTCACTGAACAACTCAAGGCGCTCGAAGAAAAAATCACGGCGAAGGGCTTTGAACCAGTGGCCCTCACTGAACAACTCAAGGCGCTCGAAGAGAAAATCACGGCGAAGGGCGTTGAACCGGTGGCCCTCACTGAACAACTCAAGGCGCTAGAAGAGAAAATAACGGCGAAGGGCGTTGAACCAGTGGCCCTCACTGAACAACTCAAGGCGCTAGAAGAGAAAATAACGGCCAAAGGCGTTGAACAAGTGGCCCTCACGGAACAACAACTCAAGGCGCTCGAAGAGAAAATCACGGCGAAGGGCGTTGAACCAGTGGCCCTCACTGAACAACTCAAGGCGCTCGAAGAGAAAATCACGGCGAAGGGCTTGGAATCTGAAGGCCTGACGGCACAACTCAAGGCCTTAGAAGAGAAAATCACGGCGAAGGGCGTTGAACCGGTGGCCCTCACTGAACAACTCAAGGCGATCGAAGAGAAAATAACGACGAAGGGCGTTGAACCGGTGGCCCTCACTGAACAACTCAAGGCGCTCGAAGAGAAAATCACGGCGAAGGGCGTTGAACCAGTGGCCCTCACTGAACAACTCAAGGCCCTCGAAGAGAAAATAACGGCGAAGGGCTTTGAACCGGTGGCCCTCACTGAACAACTCAAGGCGCTCGAAGAGAAAATCACGGCGAAGGGCTTTGAATCTGAAGGCCTGACGGCACAACTCAAGGCTATCGAAGAAAAAATAACGGCCAAAGGCGTTGAACCGGTGGCCTTCACTGAACAACTCAAGGCGCTAGAAGAGAAAATAACGGCGAATGGCGTTGAACCAGTGGCCCTCACTGAACAACTCAAGGCGCTCGAAGAGAAAATAACGGCGAAGGGCGTTGAACCAGTGGCCCTCACTGAACAACTCAAGGCGCTAGAAGAGAAAATAACGGCGAGACGTTTTGAAGAAAAGCTCTTTGAAGAACTCCAAGTCCTCCGACAAGATGTAGCCGGTTTGAAAACACTTATGGAAGAAGTGGCTATGGCGCTTAAACCTCAAACTAAGCCAATAGCCAAAGTAGAATCGGAACAAGACCCATTTTATTTGGAACTGGAACTCGAAGAAAAACGGGAATCCGAGAAAAAGGAAGATCAAGCCTCTGTTATTGAAGAGTATCTTGACGAACAAAAAGCCTTACTGGCATACGGATATGACAACGCGTTAGTTAACGTTAATGACAGTGATGACATTGGCAAATTGGGAACCATTCTGAATGCGTTTGAAACCACTAAACTTGGTATAACGATTTCCAACCCTAAACTTCAGGGACGAAAAATGTCAGAGTATCTCTACATTAACACGCCAACCAAATCGGTTCTAGTCAGTTTTTTACATACTGACGGTAATATGTTTACCAGCAAACTCAAGAAGTGCAATGAATTGCTATTCCGTTACAAAGACATCCAATTTTTTGTGCTATTTCGAGATAAAAGACAACCTTCTGTTGAAGAAAAAGGCGGTGTCGGAAGGGAGGAACTCCAAAAATTTCGTAGCTCCAAAGAAGGTTCGGCCATCATCATGGACAAAGACAATAGAGTTACCTTTGAACTCATTTACAAACTGATTACTGACGTTCTCAACAAGGAAGAAGATTTTGCGTTGGTAGAAGCCCTGAACACGTTGGAATCCTATCTGAGTGAGGATTATTGGCTGATTCGTCTTTTAAAATAAAGGCTCAAGAAACAAGAAATCCGATTTTTTGGAAAAATCGGATTTCTCACTTGGCTCAAGGCTCAAGAAATATGATTTCTGGGTGGTATGGTGATTGGAGTGATCCTGCACGAGTGGCTAAAGCCACTACTACAAACGGCCTAGTTATTATGGTATTGTGCTGTTTAGGGCCATACTTTAATTTTAACTCGTAAAAACCATAAGATGGCCCCCAAAGCGGCACTGTATCATCTGCATTGGTGCGCTATTGAAAATCAATGAGTTACATCAGTACGAAGTTAAGTTAGTAAAAATCAACCTTTTCTGAAAAGATGATATAAAACAGATGTGACAAGACAACTTATATCTTTGACACTAATCGTCACATCTGTCACCCGTCATATTTGTCACGTTCACACTATCTCTGCATGTTCTAAATTAATCCCTATTAAAAACCGGGCTTTTTTCGTTCTATGAACCTCAAACCCGCGAGCCTTAAGTTCTTTACCAAAAACGCCATTGGAAATTGAACGCTGGATTGAAAGTAAACAGTTACCTTTTATTATAATGTCCCTAATGTACCTTGAGTTAACGGTTAAAATATCACTTAACTTATTGTAATTTAATGTTTTTTTTAATACAGGTACATTAGGTACATTAGTGGCAAGCGTTTTTACAGATGAAGGGTTTTTTTTCAAAACTCTTGGCAGCAATGTACCTAATGTACCTTTCTCTTTAAAGGCATTATTCATGAACGAAAATAAATAATACCCTTAATTTTTTCAGGCCATTTACATGTACCTTGATGTACCTGATATTCGATTACTTGTTCGCGGTTAACTCAATACCCACATATTGTCGGATATTGTTCTATTTTTTCGTTCCAAAACCACGCGCTTTGATCTCACGCCCAAAAATTCTATTAGAAATTGAATGCTCATTATTCTCCACACACCAATCTTGGTATGTTTTAAACAATGAAGTTGCAGAAACAACAGCGTTTGGATCACCAACACTACAGCAATCCTCCAAGAACGCCCCAATCAGATCATGCTCGCCTTTGCAATCCCGTTTGGCGTTAACAAAATTTTCTTGCTGTAAATTTTTCCGTGATGGTATACCGGAGTTCTTCGCTGTGCGTAGCAGAGCTTTGGGTTTTCACAGGATTATTTACAGCAAGAAATTTTTTTTACAAATCTCTTAATATTTGTTAACACAGGGCAAGTATCTGCCCTCGTCTCAACATTGCTAAGCCTTTAAAAATAAAGGCAGGGCAGATGGGGCAGATGTGCCGAGATTTTTTACATATGTAAGAAGATTTTTTCAAAACTCTTGGCGCATCTGCCCTATCTGCCCTAATCTAGGAAAATACAATAAAAACAAAGTATTAACTCAAGGGCAGATCATTTTTTTTTCTGCCCCTTTCTTGCCCTATCTGCCCTGACGCATTTTGCGTATGCAAACTAATCCCAATTAAAAAACGAAGTCCATTTGTTTTGCGAACTTCAAAACCACGAGCCTTAATTTCACGCCCAAAAACAATATTAGAAAGCGCACGCAAGTTGTTCTCAACACACCATTGTTGATAGGCTTTAAACAAAGCAGTGGTTGAAACAGAATCGTTGGGATTACCCACGTTACAACAGTCCTCCAAAAACGCCCCAATCAAGTCATGCTCGCCTTTGTAATCCCGTTTGGCGTTAACAACAATGGGCGGTTCTGCAAGTCCTTCTCGTTGATATGCCACACATCCATCAACGAGCCAACTTAAAATGCCGGGGGCTTCTGCCAATAATTTCTCTTCGAGATCAATATCCCGGTCTTTTTTGGCGATCTTATTCAAAAACGGCACCGGCTTAACACGTTTCCAAATACCGGCATCATTTGGATCATTAATGACTGGCCGGTGGTTTGTATCAATCCAGATTGTGTGGTTTTGGGAAAATTCAAAGAAATTCCCACCCATAAAACGGGCCGTCATCGTTCTGTTTGTCAAGTCTTTCATCCGACGAATGTTGAGTGGCGCATTTTTGTTAGTCTCACTAACAGCCACAATCCGCCGTCCTTTCAGAGCGGCCAATTCGGTGGGATGTCCTTCATGACGTTGTTTTATGACGAGTGTGTGTGGGGCGGCGTACCCGTAATCGCCTAACAGAAGCCGGATTACGTTTATAAAAGTGGACTTGCCATTGTCTGAGTTACCATATAGAACAAAGAAGTTTTGTTCACGTATTTCGCCCGCGATTGAGTAGCCAATTCCTTTTTGGACAAAGTCAATCAGATTCTGATCGCCTTTAAAGCACCAATTGACAAATTCCAACCAACGCGAGCAAGCAGCGGTCGGATCAAATGCTGTATTGGCAATTTGAGAAAGCAATAGCTCAGGGTTGTGTGGCAATAACTGTCCTGTTTTCAAATCCACAATGCCATTTTCGACATTTAACAGCATCGGGTGGGCATCTAATTCGTCTTGAACAAGACTAACCTTTGGACGAGCATGTTCAAGAATCGCCTTCATACGAGTGGTATTTTCACTCTTAAAGGCATGCTTGGCTGCCAATTTGGCTTCCTCTTTAGAAAGCCGAGTATCTACGGCATCATTCAAAATACTACGGACAGTCTTATGCACAAGTTCCATGGCTCGCATTTTTCGATCACGTTCCCATCGACGCCCATTCCAAATGTACCATGACTTATTCTGGTGGCAATAACGAACCAGATCACCATACAAATGTACGAATCGTTCAGCATTTCCTAAGTCAGTGAAAGGAAACGCGTGTTGACGGAATTCGTCGTCATGCGAGACAACACTTGAAACAGCAGCACCCACAGTACCTTTTGCCGGTGTAGCAATGTGTTTGAGAACCTTTTCGGGTTCTGCCCGTGTGCCGGTTCCGTTAAAGGCGCTTGCAATAGTACGTTGTGCTTCACGACGTGGTAAGGTAGTTGCATTCAGCAATGCCGTCTCAACTTCCCCCGTCGTAATAAAAGGGGCCGCCCAAGAACTATTGCAAAGTTCATTTAAAGCCGAGGCGGACTTAAAAAGTTGATCATTTCGCGAGCCTTCACTCGCATGCTGCACTTTTAAGACTTCTTCATCAAAAGCCTTAAAAACGTATTTCTCTAGCTGAGACGAACTGTCGTTGGAAATGGTGGTGGCGGGGACTGAAGAGGTTATGACAGGAGTCGCAGGTACTTTGAAAGTCTTATGCAACCAAGAAAGAGAGGCTTGACAATCAGTTATCTCCAATGTTTTTCCGAACTGATTACCGGTGACACAAAAGTAGCGATTGGAACGGCGCCCAGTAATATCTTTACCGTACAGCTCGATCCACTTCGCATGTTCGCCTTTGCCACAATGCAAAGCGAGGCCAAAGCAGTAAATGTGAAGTCCATTACCACTTGGTGAAATTTCTGCAAAGGTAGCGTCGAAACGTGCTAGAATCTGCTTGGCTTCGGGTAATAATGTTTTTGTGCCGACAAAAAAGCAATGATCGATATCAATGCCAACAAGACCATCATCAGCAAACATAAACCCAATACCGTTGTACCAAGCGCTTTGGTACGCCAGAATCGCGTCTTCCCATGTTCCCCATGTATTTGGATCATTGCTTTTAGCAGGATCACCAGTACGAGGCTCAAAAGGAATTTTGTTTAATTTGCCGTCTTCTCGTAAGGCATCTTGATATTGTCTTGTCCGCTTTCCCCAAACGACCCATTGGGGGCGCTGTTTGAGATAATCGGGTATCCCTTTGGGATTGAAATGAGCTACAATATTACTGCTCATAAATCACCTCTTCGTAAGGTTGGTTTGTGGTTAGTGGACAAGACTCATTCGTCTTGTCCACTACAAATTATCAAATAAATTGTTTAACCGGTTTGAGTCTCAACGTCATTAACACGTTAATACACAACCGTATACCGCGTGTTGACACGCGTTACACCGCTTTGCCATCAGTTACCAATTTGAATCGTACGGCAGCGGCTTGGTTTTGAGTTAGCCCGTACTGATTTTTAAGTGTACTACGAAACGAACCGCTATGCAATTGCTTTCCCCAAACGATCCATTGTGGGCGCTGTTTGAGATAATCGGGTATCCCTTTGGGATTGAAATGAGCTACAATATGACTGCTCATAAATCACCTCTACGTAAGGTTGGTTTGTGGTTAGTGGACAAAACAACAGAGTCTTGTCCACTACAAATTATCAAACAAATCATTTAAGCGGTTTGAGTCTCAACGTCATTAACGCGTTAATACACAACCGTATACCGCGTGTTGACACGCGTTACACCGCTTTGCCATCCAGAACCAATTTGAATCGTACGGCAGCGGCTTGGTTTTGAGTTAGCCCGTACTGATTTATTAGTGTACTACGAAACGAACCGCTATGCAATTGCTTTCCCCAAACGATCCATTGGGGGCGCTGTTTGAGATAATCGGGTATCCCTAAGGGATTGAAATGAGCTACAATATGACTGCTCATAAATCACCTCTACGTAAGGTTGGTTTGTGGTTAGTGGACAAAACAATCGAGTCTTGTCCACTACAAATTATCAAATAAATTGTTTAACCGGTTTGAGTCTCAACGTCATTAACGCGTTAATACACAACCGTATACCGCGTGTTGACACGTGTTACACCATTATGCTTTATCCGTTTATCGGCCCGTCATCCGTTGTACTACTTACACTAACCGCGATACCTCCCAGCAAGAGATAACCTGCCAAGAACCTGTCTCGAATTCCAGGCTTTTGCCAAATAAAAAGACAGAATCTTTTATAAAAAGAAAAGCAAAAGATGTTGTACACAGTTAAGCAACTATTTTTATTATCTGTTTGATTTGAGTCGTCTTTTAATTTTGTCTCCAGAATCAATGAGAGCCCTTTAATAATGGCTCCTTTTTGTTTACAGAGTCAAAGAGAGATACTTAATAATGGTTCTTAGTAGGAACGCATAAATTGGATTTCCAGGGGCGTTGCCCCTGGCTATATTAATCTCGCCCCGTTGGGGCTTGAAGGGTTTTACAAGGATTGTTTCTGATTTACAAGGATTGTATATAATAAAGGATTTTTCGCTGAAGCGAATCAATCCTTGTAGTAGCTATTAGTCTATAAAATCCCTTATCATATAGAATCCTTGTAAAATAATCTGAAAAATAAAATCCCTTATTATATAAATCCTTGTAGTAGTTATTATGACATTGTGCTATTTAGGGCCATACTTTAATTTGAATTCTTCAAAACCATAAGATGGCCCTCAAATCGAATTGATTTATCTTGATACTGCCAAACTAAAGTTTGGACTCCGCGGCGATTGCCAAAGCGCATCGGGCAAAAACTCAATCATTTCTAGGAGGTTACTTTTGCCAGCGCCGTTAGCACCAATCATGATATTCAAATTATCTAATTCAAAAGGATGAGGCATTTCAATATTGCGATATCCTCTTGCTTGTATGGTTTTCAATTGAGAGTCTGTTTTCATTAACGATATTTTCGAGTCAATTCAATTAATAATTCCAGTAGCCAGTGTATCTACCTAGCAAGCCCCTTTGGTACGATATTAATGCAGCCAGGGGCACCGCCCCTGGCAAGCCCCTTTGGTACGATATTAATATAGCCAGTGTATCTACCCTGGCAAGCCCCTTTGGTACGATATTAATATAGCCAGGGGCATCGCCCCTGGCTCCGGTATTCTGGTACTGCCAAACTAAAGTTTGGACTCCTGTTAAAGCGCGGATGGCCCACTTTTGACGAGTCTCTATATAATCTGTAATAATAAGCGAATCCGTTGTACTTTCACTATAGCAACATTTCAACACCAAGGAAATCTCAATGAATCCCGCCGCTATCGAAAAACTTGATCCATTTTCCGCCCCGTTGCAAGGCACCAATCTGATTGAAGCCAGCGCCGGCACTGGCAAAACTTATACTATCACCACGCTATTTATTCGTCTGATTTTAGAAAAGAATTTGACAGTCGATAAAATTTTAGTCGTCACTTTTACCGAGGCTGCGACAGAAGAATTACGTGATCGCATCCGCCGCCGTTTACGCGAAGCCTTAACGGCTTTTGAGCAAGGCGATAGCGCCGACGAAGTTTTAGCCGAATTACTCGCACACAATCCGGATCGCAATCAAGCGAGTTTTCGTTTAACCAATGCCTTGCGCGGCTTTGATGAGGCTGCTATTTTTACCATCCATAGCTTTTGTCGGCAAATGTTACAGGATAATGCTTTTGAAAGCGGCGTGTTGTTTGATACCGAATTGGTTAGTGATCAATCTCACTTATTGCGCGAAATTGTCGAAGATTTTTGGCGGCAAAATTTTTATCTAGCCTCTCAATTGTTTATTACTTATGCGCTGGAAAATGGCTACAACAATCCCACGAGTTTGTTAAGGACATTAAATAATGGACAATATGTCGGGCAACCTTTTTTGAAGGTTATACCCCCGTTTTCTGAGCCGCTGACAGAGGCAAACGAGTTGGCGTTTTACACCGCCTTCACCAAGACAAAACACGCTTGGCACTCTCAATTTGCCGACGTGGAAGATTTGCTCCTCAACGACAAGAGCTTAAATCGGAACAAATACCGAAAAAACTCTGTTGGGCAATGGCTCAAAGCGCTGGATGGTTATCTCAATGCCCCCGTGATGTCTGTCAATTTGCCGGATAAATTTCACAAATTTACCACCAGCGAACTCGCTCAGTGTGTCAAAAAAGGCCAAACGCCGCCACAACACGATTTTTTTGAGTACTGCGAAAAATTACTCAACAGCCAACATGCCCTATTTGACAGTTTTGAAAAACAGTTACTGGCTTTAAAAATAAAACTGTTTGAAATCGCTGAACACGTTTTGGCGCAAAAAAAATCTCAGTTGCACATTCAATCCTTTGATGACTTGCTGATTAACCTTTATAAAGCGCTAAAGGGCGCAAACGGCCATAATTTGGCGCGGCTGATTCGTTACAAATATCATGCTGCCCTGATTGACGAATTTCAAGATACCGATCCGGTGCAATATGAAATATTTCGCACCCTTTACGGCTGCGACAACCGGATTTTGTTTTTAATTGGTGATCCAAAACAAGCGATTTATAGCTTTCGCGGTGCCGATATTTTTACTTACATGGGAGCCAGCCGTGATGCTTGGCATCGTTACACCTTGGCAACGAATTGGCGCTCGGAACCCGACTTGATTAACGGTGTCAATCAACTGTTTGGACAGACGGCGCTTCCATTTATCTTTGAGGCGATTTCTTTTCAACCGGTGCAGGCTTCCTCGGATTACACTCCCCGAAAGTCCTCCGCCAGAGGAGACTTACACATCCAGAATTTCCCTCTGGAGAAGGACCTTGAACACACCCCAGAATCCCCTCTCCAAAGGGGACTTGACTCCCCTGTTGAGAGGGGCCAGGGGGGTATCGAAAAACCACTTTTAAAGATAGAAAACAAATACTTACCACCTTTACAACTTTGGTTTGTTCCCCGCCAGTTAGCCAACTGTCTGCCAGATAAACCGATTAATAAAGGCTGGGCGAAGCAACAAATTCCTTTCTCGGTGGGCAATGAAATTGCCCGTTTGCTCATGTTAGGACAACAAGAACAGGCACGGATTGGTAATAAACCGCTGGTGGCTGGCGACATTGCTATCCTAGTGCGTACCAATGCCCAAGCCTTTCAAATGCAAAAAGTGTTGACCAAGTTACAGATTCCTAGCGTATTGTACAGCCGCGAAAGTTTGTTTACTTCACATGAAGTGATGGAAATAGAGCGCGTATTGCGAGCGGTGGCCGAACCTAGTAACGAAGGTTTAGTCAAGGCTGCGTTGACTACCGATATGATAGGTGTGTCTGGCAACGAATTACATCGCCTGATAGAAAATGATGCCGTGTGGCAAACACATTTGAATCGTTTTCAACATTACCACTATCTCTGGCAAAACGGCGGCTTTATCCAGATGTATCGCGCTTTACTGTTAAATGAACAAATACAGCCCCATCTGTTGAGCTACCCAGATGGCGAAAGACGTTTAACCAACGTACTACACGCTGGCGAACTCTTACAACAATTGGCCGTACAACAAAAAGTCGGTATCAACGGCCTCTGTCAATGGTTATCGCAACAACGCCAGCGAGCCGGCGCTACAACGGAAGAACAACAGTTGCGCTTGGAAAGTGACGAAAAACGGATCAAAATCGTCACCATTCATAAAAGCAAAGGATTGGAATATCCTATCGTTTTTTGTCCTTTTGTGTGGGATGGTTACTTATACAACAGCAATGCTGAACGATTTACCTTTCATAGTGAACAAGAAGAATTAACGCTTGATTTGGGCGCACCCGATATCGAACAGCACCGAGAGCGTGCCTTGGAGGAAGAACGAGCGGAAAACTTGCGCTTGTTTTACGTTGCCATCACGCGCGCCAAACATCGCTGCTATTTAATTTGGGGCGCTTTCAAAGATGCTTCAACTTCGGCCCTTGCCCATTTACTTCACCCCGGCGTTGATGTAGAAAAGGCCAGTGATATTATGCTTGAGCAGACATTACGAAGCTTAGTCACCGCCTCCGGCAACACGTTGCAAGTTTCCCAGTTGCCGATGGATGTTGCACCTTATCAACGTCCGGTTGAAAAAAACGAAACGCTTAAGTTTCGCCGCTTTACCGGCAATATTGATAAAGGGTGGAAAGTGTCTAGTTTTACTTCACTCACCGCGAGAACTTCGTCTACCGATGACGCTGATCGGCCTGATCATGACGAAACCACTTTAATCCGCCCGGCGGAACAAGATAACTTTGCGCTACCGCCCAACGAAAAACATATTTTTAATTTTCCTCGCGGCGCCAAAGCCGGTACCTTTATGCATGCTCTGTTTGAGAATTTGGATTTTACTCAACCCAAGGCTGATTTAATTGAAAATAAATTAGTTAGTTTTAATTATGATGTGGAACAATGGCTTGATGTGATTACTAAACTAGTTGATGATGTCCTCACTACGCCGTTAGAGGTGCAGCGGCAAGATTTCACGTTGTCGCGCATTAGTCGTCGTAAACGGTTGAATGAGTTGGAGTTTTTTTATCCGTTGTCTCGTATCACTCACCAAGGTTTACAAGCGGTATTTGCAGAATTTGGACATCATGGCCTCACGCCTTTGGCAGAAGAGCTCAGCCGTTTGCAATTTGCCCCGGTGCGCGGCTTTATGAAGGGTTTTATTGATATGGTGTTTGAGTATGAAGGGCGTTATTATTTGGTTGATTACAAGTCTAATATGTTGGGATTACAGCAGCAAGTTTATCATCATAGTCATTTGGAGCTGGTGATGGCACGGGAGGGGTATTTTTTGCAGTATCATATTTATGTGGTGGCGTTGCATCGTTATTTGGCCGTTCGTTTGCCAAATTATCGGTATGAGGCGCATTTTGGTGGCGTGTATTATTTGTTTTTGCGCGGTATGAATAGTGAGTGGGGAAGCCTTTTTGGAATTTATCGGGATGTGCCGGCGGCGGGGTTGATTGAGAGGTTGTCGGCGTTTCTTTCAAAGCAATAATTGCAGGCCGATTCGTTATAAAGCAACTACAAGGATTCGTTATAATAACGGATTTGAAAAAAAAGCAACTACAAGGATTCGTTATAATAACGGATTTGAAAAAAAGCAACTACAAGGATTCGTTATAATAACGGATTGAAAAAAAGCAACTACAAGGATTCGTTATAATAACGGATTGAAAAAAAAGCAACTACAAGGATTCGTTATAATAACGGATTTGAAAAAAAGCAAAGCAACTACAAGGATTCGTTATAATAACGGATTTGAAAAAAAGCAAAGCAACTACAAGGATTCGTTATAATAACGGATTTGAAAAAAGCAACTATAGGCCGATTCGTTATAATAACGGATTTGAAAAAAAGCAACTACAAGGATTCGTTATAATAACGGATTAAAAAAAAGCAACTATAGGCCGATTTGTTGCTTATGAACGGATTAAAAGCAACTACAGGCCGATTCGTTATAAGAAAGGATTAAAAATCATTATGAATACAAGAGATTATAGAAAGTATTAACCTATAAAAATACCACAAAACAATCCGTTTATTCCGCTAATCCGTTGTACTAGACGACAGGATGACAATTTTCTGAATACATAACAGGAGGTAAAATGGTAAATTCATCTCACAACCGTAGCCACTTTCGTGGTTTGCTGGGCTCTTCCGAGCCGATGCAAACCCTTTATCAAGCGATTGATAAGGTGGCTTCAAGTAAGGCACCCATACTTGTTACCGGAGAAGGTGGCACGGGCAAAGGATTCTGTGCCGAAGTGATTCATCAAAAAAGTCAACGCACCGGTAAACCATTTATTGTTCTCAACTGTGCGGCGATTCCCAAAAACTTGGCAGAGAGTGCATTGTTTGGTCATCTCAAAGGGGCCTTTACCGGTGCGCTGAAAAACCAAGACGGTGCGGTGAAAGCCGCCGATGGGGGTACTTTGTTTTTGGATGAAATCGGGGAAATGGATGTCACCTTACAAAGTAGCTTGCTACGCTTTTTGCAAACGGGAACATTTCAGAAAGTCGGCAGTGATAAGGAAGAACAAGTGGATGTCCGCTTGATTGCTGCTACCAACCGCGATATTTCGTCAGACATCAAAGCGGGGCGCTTTCGGGAAAACCTTTATTACCACATCAGCGTTGTCCATCTCAAACTGCCTACCTTGCGTCAACGGGGAAAAGATATTTTACGGTTGGCTCGCGTCTTTCTCAAAAAATATGCCCAAGAGGAACAAAAATCGTTTCATGGTCTTACCAAGCCGGTTGAGCAAATTCTCTTGGATTATGATTGGGCTGGGAATATCCTGCAATTGGAAAGTATTATTCATCGTATCGTGGTATTGAATGATGCTAAAACGGTCACGGTCGATATGTTGCCAGCACAACTTTCCGAAGAGGCGGAAAATCAGTCCGAAGAAGAGAAACGAGAAAACCCTTCTCCAACCTCTCGCTCGATACCAAAAACACCGTTGTTCAAAAAAACGGTTGCAAAGCAGTTACACGACGACGCGATTCGTCCCTTATGGCTGGTCGAAAAAGATGCGATTGTGCATGCCCTAGAATTGAGCAGCGGCAATATATCAAAAGCCGCGAGAGATTTGCAAATCAGTGCACAAACCATCTACCGCAAGTTGCATCATTGGGAAAAAACACAGTAGAGCAAAAATCATCAGTATTCCAGTTGGAGTCCAAAGAAAAACCTCCAGGGGCGTTGCCCCTGGCTTTATTAATGTCGCCCCGTTGGGGCTTGCCAGGGGCGGTGCCCTTGGCTTTATTAATGTCGCCCCGTTGGGGCTTGGTGCGAGATTAATATAGCCAGTGTATCTACCTGGAGTATAAGAATGGTTCATTGTTGATCCCGTTTTTGTGTTTTCGTTTACGTCGTTCTCTTCGTTCTCGTTAGAGTTCTTAAAATTCCAGTTGGAGTTCAAAGCTTTAGCTTTGGAGGGATTAAAAAAAGGAAATCAAATCCATGCCATTGATAGAATCTTTGTTAAGAATTGTCATAGGAGTCCTGATTGCGATTCCATTGTTGTTATATCCCTTGTTGTACTTTGCCCAAGAGAAATTACTCTTTATCCAGCAAAAAAGGAATTATGAACGCTTCGACTGGGTGAGGCAAGAATATCCTCTGGCTGAAGAAGTCCAAATCAAAACGCCCGATGATGTCACGCTGCATGGCTGGTTCGTCAAAAACACTCCTGAAAAACAGTCGCCCTTGTTAATCTATTTTGGCGGCAACGCGGAAGAAGTGTCGGGGCATGTCAGGGATATCGACTTTTTAACAGGTTGGTCATTGTTATTGGTTAATTATCGGGGATATGGCTTAAGTGAAGGTTCACCGAGCGAACAGAATTTCTTTAATGATGCCGTTTTGCTTTATGATGTCTTTTCTAACAGGGCCGATATAGACCCTAATAAAGTTGTGGCCTTTGGCCGCAGTCTTGGTACCGGTGTTGCGGTTTATTTAGCGTCTCAACGGCCCTTAAAAGGCCTCATTCTGGTGTCGCCCTATGACAGCATTAGGAGCGTGGCTCAAAGAATTTATTTTTACGTGCTGATGTCACTATTGCTTAAACACCCTTTTGATTCGCTGGCACTTGCGCCTTTAATCAAGACTCCCATGTTGGCTTTGATTGCAGAACAAGATAGGCTTATTCCGCCGCCGCATTCTGTCGCGCTAATTGAAGCTTGGGGCGGTGTGACTCAGCAACAGATGATTCCAGACACTAAGCATAATAATATTCAGATAGGGCGCGGTTATTGGGAAAGTATTACGGCGTTTCTTGATTCAATGCTTGAGGACTAAGACAAAAATCTCCGATATTTTGTAAACTTTGAAGGTTTTCGCTAGTGCAGGAAGGCGGAAATATTAAGGGCCATGAGTTGAAATCCCTTGAGCCATTATGCGATATGGCCCACAATTTACGGCCTTCAGTCTGGCCGAATCTCAGTACTCAGTGTTCAGTAATCAGTGAACAGTGATCAGTCGTCCAAACTTTAGTTTGGACGACTGATCATTGAAAAGGCGGTGTAGTAGAGCAACGTCAACATAACGCGCTTCGCCGGCATTTCCGGCTAACACGGTAAAAGGTTGATCTGGTTCGCCTAAGTGATTAAGTACTAAGAGTGCCCCGGTAAAATATTCGTGGCGCGTGTAATCACTCACGGTAATGAGTGTGGGTATATTAGCTCCCATTGCGGCGCGAATACCATTTTTGGAGTCTTCGATAGCGAGACATTGTTCGCCCTTTAGCCGCAATTGTTTTAGTGCGTAGTGGTAAATATCGGGTGCTGGTTTTTTGGCGGTTATCATATCACCTGCGGCAATGACTTCAAACCATTCGATGGCTTCGGGTGCTAGGCTATATTCTAGCAAAGTGGTGACATTTTTTAGGCTCGTGGTGGTGGCGATGGCAAGCCGTAGCCCTTCGCGGCGAGCTTCTTCTAGTAAACGGTGTACGCCGGGGCGCAGTGGAATCGGGCGACGTGCTAACATGTCGTTATAACGCACTGTTTTGTTTTTATGTAGTTCGGCAATAAAAGCTTCTAGGTTGTCAGGGCGCGGATAGTCGGGGCGATATTTGTCGAGATAAAATTTGATGCGCTCTTTGCCGCCGGTGACTGCCAGCAATTCTCCATAGAATTCTGGGCTCCAGTGCCAGTCAAGGTTGTATTCGGCAAAGGTTTCGTTGAAAGCGACGAGATGGGCATCTCGTTCATTTTCTGCAAGCGTACCATCAACATCAAAAATTAAGGTGTTTAGTTCTGTCATTAGGGATTTTGTTTGTGTTTAATCGGTGAATCGAAGACTTTACAAGGATTGTATATAAAAAAGGATTTTTTAGCTTAGAGCGTGTTTGAAAAGTCCAATAATCAATCACTTATAAAATAGTCTATTGGTTATAAAACAATGATTTTAAAACACGCTCTTAGAAAAGAAAATGAACCAATTCGATAACAATTTAGCTTTCCTTGGAAAATCAACTTGTTGAGAAGAAAGCTATTCAATCAGCAAATGTTTTGAGAAGAAATGTATGAGCGTGATTTTTGGCGATGCGAATAAAATCCCTTATTATATACAATCCTTGTAGTACTGTCCTGATAACGGTTTGTAGGCTTGGCAGTCTTGAAAACGGAAAACTACAAACTTTCAGTCGCTAAAGCGACTACTACAAACTTAAGTCGCTGAAGCGACTACGGGAAAAGCATGAAAATAATCTCCCCATAGATTACTTAAGTTTTTTCAAAAAACTTGGGATCGATTTGTGTGGGTAGTTTGGACGACTGCTAATGGGCGATTGTCAAAATCTAAAGGTTTGGAGTCCAATTGAGGTTTGGATTCCAAGTGGTAAGTCGTCACAACTTCAACCTTCTCTGAAAAGGAATTTAAATGAATTGGTTATTCTTTGTCGTCATAGGGCATTTCTTTCTGGCAACAAACGCCGTCATTAGCAAAGTGCTTATTACAAAGTATGTTAATAACATTTTTGTTTATGCCATATTTGCTGGAATGGTGAGTTCTTTACCTGTTCTCGTGGTTCCATTTAAGCCCATAGCCCTTCCAGACTTTTCATTATTAATAATATCATTGATAACGGGCATGTTAAATGTTTACGCGCTCATTCCCAGTCTGAAGGCACTTTCAATTGAGGAAGTGTCAAGAGTGATGCCTATCTTGAGATTTACACCCCTGTTTGTGTTAATTCTTTCCATTCTGTTTCTGGGTGAACAGTTAACTGATTATGAACTGATGGCTTTTTTTCTACTGTTTATAGGTGGTTTGCTTATTTCCATTCATAAAACGAAGGATAGCTTTAAAATCAGCAAGGCTTTTTATTTAATGTTGTTAACTTGCTTGCTATTTGCTATTTATAGTATTTTGACAAAATTTGTTTATAATCAGTTGCCCTTTTACGATGGGTTTATTTTAATTAGAATAGGCTCCGTGCTTGCAGTCTTGGTGCTTTTATCAGTCAGTTCTTATCGCTCTCAATTTGTCAGAACATTTTATGAAATGCCCACCCAAATAAAAGGAGTTGCTTTTCTTTATGGCATTTTTAATGTTTTTGGACAGGTCTTTTTTAATTTAGCCTTATTTATGGCACCCGTGTCACTTGTGAGTGCGTCTAGTGGCATTAATTCTGTTTTAGTTTTATTAATCGCGTTGTTATTGTCTCATAAATATCCTCATATTTTAAAAGAGGATTTCAGTAAAACGGTTTTGCTTCAAAAATCGGTGGCGATTTTTTTAATTATTATTGGCGCGGGCATTATTGTTTTATACTGAAGAAAGTACAACGGATTTTGGGAATAAACGGCTCGATGATCACGTTTTTAGTCTGACAATAGTAACTACAAGGATTGTATATAATAAGGGATTTATTTTTTGTTATTTCTGCACAGAGTAAATGTGTCTGCTTTTTTTGAATATTAAAAACGGTTTTATGGCCCTCAAATCAGTGTCAATAACCAGACAAAATAAATGGTCTTTAGGAGTCCAAATAATTACAAGGATTCTATATAATAAGGGACTTATTCTTGGTTATCTCTGTACAGAGTAAAAGTGTATGCTTTTCCACCATTAAGGGCAATAGTTTATGACAAAAATTTCGACTTTGACGACGACAGGGCTTCAACCGTTTGCTATTCCATCTGAAGATGGCAATTTACCGCCTCTACAAAATGCAGGTTTTTTTGGGCGTAGTCAAGAATTACAGCAAATTGAACGCGCTTTGATAACAAACGAGACGCGCTGTCTTAGCGTTACTGGTATTGGTGGACAGGGTAAAACTTATTTAGCCATTGAAGCAGGGCAAAGGTTGTATCGTAGTCAGCAGTTTCAGAAAATATGTTTTGTTGATTATGCCGCTTTTTCGCGGGTAGATGCGGTTGACTTGGCTGTCAAAACTTTGGCAATGGTGTTAGATGAGAATTTAGTGAATGTAACGACGATTACGGAAGCTTTGGCTAAAACACCCACTTTGGTGATTTTGGATAATTTGGATAATATACCTGCTGGGCAGTTGCAGGAATTATTGGATGCGGCCGCACAATGGGCCGAGGTGGGCGCGTGTCGGGTATTGATTACGAGCCAAAAGGCTGATTTTAAGCATGAGTTTACCGAGAACAATTTGAAGTATAAAATTTTTCCGTTGTCGGGCTTTAGCAAAAAAGAGGCCTTGGCTTATTTTCAGCGTTTATGGGAATTACCGCCGGCACCGCAAGTTAAGGTTCCTAAACCGGCTGAGTTGTTGAGTTTGTTTAAGCAAGTGGCTTTTCATCCTTTATCAATTGGGCTGTTAGCTATTCCATTGAAAGTTTTCCACCCGACGGTGTTGGAGGAACGTTTAGCCGGGTTGCTGGCGCAAACGCCTGATGATCCGTTGTGGGCGGTTTTGAATTTTGCTTTGGCAGATTTGGAGGTAGAAATTGAGAGAAGTGGTTGGTTGTATTGGTTGGCTAGATTGCTTGGACGTCGCACAACCCAGAAAGTGAGGTTGGAAGCTAAGACGTTGCGTTTATTGCCGCGTTTGGGCGTGTTTCAGGGGGGTGCCTTTGAGCCTGATTTGTTGGAAATTACTGAGTTTGAGCAAAAACAGTGGCGCATCCTACGTTCCACTTTAGAGGCTGCTGGCTTGATTCAACTGGAATTTTTGCCTCGTTTTAGGGGGCCTTATCTTAAGTTTCATCCTATATTAGCTCCAACTTTGTGGTGTCGTTTTTCGTCGGCGGAAGAGCAAGCTTTTGTGTTATCTGATTATCAGCAACGTTATGCCCAGTTGGTGGCCTATATGGCTTATGATGAGGGCAGAAATACGATTCAAGTCCATGCCTTGACGCGGCGGAATTTGTCTAATTTACTGTATGCGGTTCATGGCGCATTCGATGATGGGGAAACTTGGGCCGTGCAATTTGCTAAGAATCTCAACATTTTTCTTAATTACTTTGGATTTAGGCGTGATAGTGCTGCGCTAAATCAGCGGATTGAAGATGTGGGTAATAAATAGGCTAAAGCGCCAAAGCTGAAGCTTTGGACTCCAGCTGAAGCTTTGCAAACATCGGATGTGTTTTCCAGAAAGAGAGCCATCATCAAATTTGAAGTCACTCAAAAGACAATATGGCCCTCAAAAGTTCTTCTACGACAAGGAGAGCCTCAAAGCCGATATTTTTGGATTTCCAGGGGCGTTGCCCTTGGCTATATTAATATCGCCCCGTTGGGGCTAGTTAATCCGTTTCCCCAAATCCGCTGTACTCATTGTTCTGAAAAGCTATATAAGAAGAGTAGAACGAAAGTGGGCCATCATCAAATTTGAAGTCACTCAAATGACAATATGGCCCTCAAAAGTTCTTCTAGCATTATCCCTAAAATACGTTGTTATTAACTGAATTAAAAGTAATTTATGCCTCGGTACTTAGCTTCGCTCGTAAATTGTCTAAACTCTTTTTGGCTGTCAAGTGTCCTTGCTTGGCCGCTTTGCGATACCAATATTCAGCTTGGTTTAAATCTTGTGTGAGGCATTTGCCATTCTCGTATATCTGCCCTAAGTTGAATTGCGCCTCTACATATCCAAGCTCGGCCGCTTTGCGAATCTTTGACACGGCTATGGTCAAATTGCGTTCTACCCCGTTGCCTTTGGCATACATCCGCCCAAGGTGATATTGCGCTCTCGCCTCTCCTTGCTCGGCCGCTTTGCGATACCATTTAAGGGCTTTGGTATAATCTTTGTTTATCCCTTTGCCTTTGGCGTACATTTGCCCTAGTTGGTATTGCGCTTTCGCATGTCCAAGCTCGGCCGCTTTACGATACCATTTGAAGGCTTGAGTATAACTTTGGTTGACTCCTTTGCCGGCCGCACACATCTGCCCCAACTGAAATTGCGCCTCCAGATGTCCAAGCACAGCGGCTTTGTAATACCACTTGACGGCCTTGGTATAGTCTTGGTTTACTCCTTTGCCTTTGACATACATTTGCCCAAGGTGGTACTGCGCTTTCACATCTCCCTGTTCGGCCGCTTTGCGATACCACTTGGCTGCTTGGGTATAATTGAGATCAACACCTTTGCCTTTTTCGTACAACCATCCTAGTTTTATTTGTGCTTGTTTATGCCCTTGCGCGGCCTTTTCTATTAATTTGCTCAATTTAGGAACGTTTACCGTTTTAGAATGAAGAGTTTTTACGAGGCTATTTTTTTCGGCGCTAAGCCTTTTTGATTTAATAAGATAGTGTTGATACCAAATGGCAATTAAGCCAAATGTACCCGTAATTACCGCTGCAATTATCAACATTATTATCTAAGCTGTTCCTAAAAATCTACTCAAAACGATTGATATGTAATTCGCTCTCTGTTGATAATCCCGAAAGATTGCAACTAGAGTCCTGGTTGAGCAGTCCCAACCGTAGTCGCTCAGTCCGTTCTAACAAGATGGACTTAACCTTTTGCCAAGGTGTCCAACGATCTATCTCCGGATCGTGTAGTCTTGCTAAAACGTTTTGCGCCGCATTCTCATCAGCTTGTAACACCACCCCATCGAAACCGTGAAATGAATCTCCGCTACGTTTTCCTAAAAGGACTCCATAACGGCTATCCATTTGCATCGTTCCCGCGCTATTGACAAGAATGACCGAAGAACCTCTTCGGCGAGAAATCGTGTCTAAAGCCGTTGCTATCACGCCTTTTGTCCAAGCGGATAGTCTTCTTATAACGTTTTTTCCAAATTTCCTCGATTTTATAGGTGAAGTTAAATCTTCAGCAGCGATGGTTGAAGCTTTATCAACCAACTTGTGTGTTGCCTGGTAGATTGTATCTTTAATTTGAGATTGAACTTTTTCATTTTTTAATTGCAGTTTTTTTCGGCCTAAATTATTATCAATGATATTTTGCTTTTTCTGAGATTTTTTATTCGCAATCGCTCTAAGTTTATTTCTGGCTTGATATTTTTTTTTGAGTTTATCGCTGTGCTTAGTCAGTAATTTACCCAAACCTTCGCCATAATGTTCGCCATCAGAATCAACAAAAACCTCGGTATATCCTTTATCTACACCAATTATGGCCGTTCCACAATTATGAGTTTCAGCAATTTCTATTGTATAGTGAACTTCAACTTCACTATTTTTTAAAATCAATCGCAAAGTACCGGTCGGTTCAACCGTTGTATTTAATGGGATCGCTATTCGTTTTCCTCTTTGTAAACCGGGTATTTTTATCCAAGCGTGTCCACCTAATTGAAAAGTTGTGTAATTGTCAGAACGAACAACAATTTGGTTATGAGTATGATTGCGTCCGTGCTTCCAATATTTACGCATCAAACGCCTTAAATAATTATCACTCATCCAATTATCAGACTTTAGTTTTTTATAAAGTTCAAGACGTTTTTTCTCATCAGAAACTTGTTTGTAAATAATTTTTCTGACCTTCTCCTTCGCTGATTCCCGATTAGCCTTTATATCACCAAAGCTATCCCGTAAAGTTTCTTTCCAAGCATTAGCGGAAACATTAAACCGACGTTTTTCCTTGAGCCACTGGTCACGGATTGCTCTATCACTTTTGATAGAAACGCCACCAATCGAACCGAAAGAATGCCAAACTTCTGAGCGAACTTTGCCTAATCGTTCGGCCTGTTCTTCTATTTGGTGGTATTTACCTTTATTTAAATTCTTGCTCTTGAGAATTCGAGTTGCTTTCATTGGTAATTACTTTTTTGAATTTCTATACTTTCCCCAATAATCGTCTGACATCAGATTCATCATAATACATAAGCCCAGAATGAGGCATGCTTTTTGGCTAAAAAATCGTCAGAAGCATCCCATCTCCCTCGTTAAGAGACGGATTTACCAACTCTTGCAAGGAAATTGACTTATGCTATATATTCTACTTATATGATAAATTTTGCATAGATTTAGATAGAAATTAAGCAACAGTTGTTAGCTCCTGTAATAGCTCCCTCGGAACTTGAATCAAGCACCATCCGACCCCTAACCCCTCCCAAGAGGGAATATACTAAGCACCGTCATAAACTGAGCTTTCTTGTCATTTCTTAAGAGGAAAAATCTTCAAACGGATCAAACAAAAGATTTCTCGCGTAATAGAAATGACAAAAGCGCAAATTGTGACGGTGCAAAGTATAATACCAATTCTGGATTGAAATACATTTTATAAAGGGCCATTAATGATGCGAATTAAGAATTAAAAATGAAAAATGTAGAGTTATAAAATCACTTTCAATCGACACGTTTTTATAACTCATTGATTTCATAATATTTAATTCAACCCTTAATTCGCATTAATGTTAGAATAAATGCCATAAGACGGAAAACCATAACATGGATTTCGATTAAGAATTGGTATAAAACCACCGCCAGTCTTACGTCAGGGAATTTAGTCGTGTGAAATCTAGGGGCGTTGCCCCTGGCTTTAATAATACATACCGAAGGGGCTAATAGAGGTTAACAAGAAAAGCCCCTTTGGTGCGAGATTAATATAGCCAGTGTATCTACCTGGCTTTAATAATAAATACACCTTCTATATATTAACCCGTCATAAAAATACTAGGGTTTCCTTGGCGAGGCAAGCCTTCTCTGGCGAGGTTTTTAATCCCAAAAATCCAGGTAGTTACACTGGCTTTAATAATACGTCCCTTTCTTGGATCTATGAGGTTAACAAGAAAAGCCCCTTTGGTACGAGATTAATATAAAAAGGGGCATCGCCCCTGGCTGAAAAACTATAAATGTAATTTCATTCCTTTGAGCCTATTGAATCAACGATGAACCTCCCATTACCCATTCGCCATTCGCCATCCGCCATTCGCATGGTGCGAACTCATTCTGCCGGAAATATCCCTGTCGATAAATATTTATCGCCCCGATCACAAATAATCACGACAATCACAGCATTTTCTACTTCGTAAGACAAGCGCAACGCGCATGCCACCGCGCCGCCTGACGAAATCCCACAAAAAATGCCTTCGCTCGTTGCCAACGCACGAGTGGTATCTTCGGCACTTTGTTGGTCAATGTCAATAATACGATCTAGCCGTTTTTCATCAAAGATTTTGGGTAAATATTCTTTAGGCCAACGGCGAATCCCTGGAATTTTTGCGCCTTCGGCAGGTTGCAAGCCGACAATTTGAATGGCTGGATTGACTTCTTTTAGGTAGCGCGATGTGCCCATAATCGTGCCGGTTGTGCCCATGGCACTGACAAAATGCGTGACTTTGCCGTTGGTATCGCGCCAAATTTCCGGCCCGGTGCTACGATAATGGGCAAGTGGGTTGTCGGGATTATCGAATTGGTTAAGGATTTTACCCTTGCCTTCTTTTTCCATGGAGAAGGCGAGATCACGGGCTTCTTCCATGCCGCCTTTTTGTGAAACAAGCACAATGTCTGCGCCGTAGGCTTTCATCACTTGCCGCCGCTCGACGCTCATATTTTCTGGCATGATGAGTACCATGCGATAACCTTTTATCGCGGCTACCATTGCCAGGGCAATACCGGTGTTACCGCTGGTGGCTTCAATCAAAGTATCGCCCGACTTAATTTCGCCGCGAGTTTCGGCCTCTTGAATCATGCTAAAGGCGGGGCGATCTTTTACGGAGCCGGCGGGATTATTGCCCTCTAGTTTTGCCAAAACGGTATTGCTGGTATTGCCGGCTAGGCGTTGCAAACGGACTAGCGGCGTGTTGCCGATAAATTGTTCAATAGTTGGAAATGTCATGTCAGTTCTCAGTTTTCAGTTATCAGTTCTTTTGTACCATCCCAACGTCTTTTTGTTGCCCACCATCGTCGTATTTTGGTGTGCAAGAGCGAAAAACTTTTGCCGACGCTCCCGTTTTTCCGCCTAGAAAAACTGGAGCAAAGAAGGGGCTACATGTATGGATTTATTCTTAACTTAATGGCATTGAGGTAAAATCTGGGGAAAAATAGAACATTGCACCACAACCCTGAAAGCATTCAACCCCTTCGGGGTTGACTTTACCACAGGTTTCATATGTGGCTGAAAAACGGATTACAATTCCATTGCGAAAATCAATCCATCTTCTTGCCCCTTGTCGCCTTTTGGATAGTATTTTTTTCGCACTCCAATTTGATTAAAGCCCGCCTTATGATACAAATTGATTGCCGCTTGGTTGGATTGGCGCACTTCTAAAAAAACCGATTTGACGTTTTTTCGCTTGGCAAGTGCCAGTAAGTCTTTGAGTATGCGCCGCCCATAGCCACACTGTTGCAGTTCAGGGTGGAGGCAGAGGTTTAAAATATGCGCTTTACCTGCGGCCATCGACATTACCCCATAACCAATTAAGCTATAGTCTAATTCTAAAACTCTAGCACTATAACCTACCCGTAAACAATCTTTAAAGATTTGCAACGTCCAAGGGAAACGATAAGCGATCGTTTCAATTTTCATAACGGTTGGTAAATCGGCCTCTTGCATGGAGCGCAGTCGTACACAAGGAACAAGAACGGCACTCATGTCTTTAATTCGGTCGTTGTTTGATATATGAATTGTAAATCTTGCCAAGACTGGCGTTTTTCAGTAGGACGGCGTAATAAATAGGCGGGGTGATAAGTGGCTATTAAAGGAATTTTTGTTTCACCGTATTTAAAGCGTTGTAGGCGTAATTTGCTTATCGGCGTATCAGTCTCTAACAGGTGATGGGCCGCCACTCGGCCGACAGCAATAATCAATTTAGGCTTAATCAGTTCAATTTGTCGCTGCAAAAAAGCATTGCAACAGGTCAATTCATGGGGTTCAGGATTACGATTTTCAGGGGGGCGGCATTTGACCACATTGGTAATATAGACAGTTTCTCTTTTTAAATCAATGGCATAAAGCATATCCGTCAATAATTGTCCGGCCCGTCCAACAAAAGGTTCACCTTGTTCATCTTCATCAGCGCCGGGCGCTTCGCCAATGAGCATTAAGTCGGTTTGGCGATTGCCGACTCCAAATACCGTTTGGGTGCGGGTTTTATGTAAATCACAAGCGGTACAGGCCGCCACTCGATTTTCTAAGGAGTCCCAGTCTAGCTCTGCCACGGTGCTGTCTTCAAGCGACAAGGGTGGCAACGCGGCGTTTGCTGTCGCCGGTTGAGGGATTGGCAGTGGCTCGTCGGACGGTGGCAAGGCCGTCTCAAAAGGCGGTGGGATTGGCGGTGGCGAGGCCGTTTCAAAAGGCGGTGGGATTGGCGGTGGCTCTTCGTACGGTGGCAAGGCCGTCTCAAAAGGTGGTGGGATTGGCGGTGGCTCATTGGACGGTGGCGAGGCCGTCTCAAAAGGCGGTGGGATTGGCGGTGGCTCGTCGAGTGGTGACGACGCGGCGTTTGTTATCGCCCGGATTGGGACTTGCGACTCCTCTGGCGGTAGCGGAGCCGCGTTTGCAGTCGCCGGTTGATGAACGGGTGGCTCGTTAGTGTTGACGGGTGGTGTATTTTCAGGAATGGTGTGTTTATCTGGCATGGTAGTAGATACTTTGGTTGGGGATGGTTCTTCTGTTAATGCCGGGGGGAGATGCCGCCGCACCCAACTTTGGATGCCCATTGCTTTGAGATATTGAGCATGAAGGTTGTTATGAGAAATATTGGTCATTATGTGTCACTCAGAGCCTGTTTTCAAGTGCTTTGGAGCGTTATAGGGTGGGCTAAAGCCAGGGATGATGAAAATTGTGAATGAAAATATAATGAAAATAGGGTTATTTAACTGACTATTTTTAAATATATTTTTTTAAAGCGGAATAGTTAATCGGAAAAAACCTGACAGGTTTCAAAAACCTGTCAGGTTTATAGAGGTTTATAGTGAAGGCGAGGCTAATTAGAATTCAAATCATCCAAATAGCCTTTGAGCGTTAGCACCCGATCCTCGACAATTTCCACCGCTGAAGCGACCGCTATCACATTCCACATCGTGCCATCCATTGTACCGTAGATATCACGTATCGCTTTCAATTCGGCATCTCTGTACTTAATCCATTGTTTTTGCGATTGTTCCAGGCTCTTCTTGCCTTCACGGTTGAGTTTGGATAGCAGTGCCTTGTAGATCGTGTTCAACTCGTTGTCCCAACGTTTCTCGGCTTGGTCGTAACACACGATCGTCCCTGCGGTTGAGCTGTCTTTATCGATGCACGCATCGAGTTGCTTGTTAATGGGATGCTGTTGTTCAGCCATTTCTTCAGCCATTTCTTCAGCCATTTCTTCAGCCATGTCTTCAGTCATGTCTTCAGCCATGGTTAGAGGCGAAGCCAAACTCAGTGCGGCCAGTAAGCAAAGCAATGAGGATTTTTTGAAACGAATAAACATCGTTGTCTCCGATTGTGAAATTAATGAGGATAAAGAGTTGATACGATAACTGAACTTGAAAATCGTGTCAACTCGAACTGATTAAGAAATCCGATTTTTCCAAAAAATCGGATTTCTGGAACGATGATTAAGAAATCCGATTTTTCAAAAAAATCGGATTTCTCAGATTTAAATATTACACTTGTCGCGCTGCTTGTGGATGTTTGCGTTCCACGGGTGTTAATATTCTATTGAGCGCGTTGAGATAGGCTTTGGCAGACGCAATCACAATATCTGTGTCTGCGCCTTGTCCATTGACTATCTGCCCTTCTTTCTCCAAGCGCACACCCACTTCACCTTGAGCATCACTGCCGTCGGTAATGTTGTTGACGGAGTATACTAACAAATTTGCGTTGCTATCGACTAACGCTTTGATGGCCTTGAAGGTGGCATCCACCGGGCCGCTACCCGAAGCGCCAACCGAGTTTTCTACACCGTCTATGCTTATAGTCACATTGGCATGTGGCGTTTCTCCCATTTCAGAACACACGCGAAGTGCAACCAATTTAATCCGTTCATTTTCGCGGGTTTTGGTATCGGTTACCAAGGCTTGCAAATCTTCGTCATAGATTTCGTGCTTTTTGTCCGCTAACTCTTTGAAGCGAGCAAATGCGGCATTGAGTTGTTCTTCGGAACCAAATTCAATACCCAACTTTTTGAGGTGCTGACGGAAAGCATTGCGCCCGGAGTGTTTACCCAATACCATCCGGTTAGCTCGCCAACCGACATCTTCGGCTCGCATAATCTCGTAGGTTTGGCGATGTTTAAGCACGCCGTCTTGATGGATGCCGGCTTCATGGGCAAACGCATTTGCGCCTACAATGGCTTTGTTAGGTTGCACTGGAAAGCCGGTGATATTAGACACCAAACGTGAACAATTGACAATTTGCGTGGTGTCCAAATCCGTCTCGCAAGAAAAAACATCGCGCCGCGTGCGGACTGCCATCACGACTTCTTCTAAAGCGGCATTGCCGGCCCGTTCACCTAAGCCATTGATAGTACACTCAACTTGACGCGCACCGTTTATCACGGCCGCTAAGGAGTTTGCGACTGCTAAGCCTAAATCATTATGGCAATGAACGGAAAAAATGGCCTTGTCCGAGTTAGGAATGCGCTCGCGCAATTCGGCAATCAATTTGCCAAAATGCGCTGGTAACGTATAGCCGACAGTGTCAGGAATATTAATCGTTCCGGCACCCGCGTCAATAACTGCCTCAATGATACGGCACAAAAAGTCCGTCTCCGAGCGGCCCGCATCTTCTGGAGAAAACTCCACATTGTCCGTATATTGACGGGCCCGTTTGACGGCTCTGACGGCTTGCTCTAACACCTGATCTGGCGACATCCGCAATTTATTTTCCATGTGGATAGGCGATGTCGCAATAAAGGTATGAATCCGTGCTGACGCGGCACCTTTGAGGGCCTCTGCGACACGATCAATATCTTTGTCCAAGGCTCGCGCCAAACCACAAACGCTGCTATCTTTGATGATATTCGCCACCGTTTGTACGGCATCAAAATCGCCGGGACTGGCAATGGGAAACCCCGCCTCAATCACGTCAACGCGCATTTTTTCCAACGCTTTGGCAATACGGATTTTTTCGTCCTTAGTCATGGACGCACCCGGACTTTGCTCGCCATCGCGTAAAGTGGTATCAAATATAATGAGTTTATCAGACATAACAAAAGCTCCGCTGGTTAATGAAGAATGAAAAATGAAAAATTAACAATGGTTTATAAAATCACGCTATTCAAAGCGTATTTTATAACTCATTGATTTTACATCAATCAATTCAAGCCTTCATTCGCATTTGTAACACAAAAAGGGATTGTTGCGTTGTTAGCCCTCGCCAGGGCACGCGATGAGATAATTTGCTGCCCGCTAGGGCAGCAGCAGTCGGAGCTTTGTTAGGAGGCGGGAAAGTGAGACAGACGGGCACTCCATCACCTGCCCTGAACGGACATGATTTAAGTCAGCGATATGATGAGTGGAGTACATTGTCTTTTTTTGAGGATAAATTTGGTTGGAAGTCTTATTAAATATAAGTGTAGACTCTATTTAAAAAATTGCAAGCGTTTCAGTTATCAGTTTTCAGTTATCAGTTTTCAGTTTTCAGTGATAAGTATTATTTCAGACAATAATAGACTCTATTTAAAAAATAGCAAGCGCCTTTTTTCAGTGATTAGTTTTTCAGTGATTAGTTTTTCAGTGATTAGTTTATCAGTTATTAGGAATTAGTTATTAGCTATTCGTTATTATACTTCGCACGGGTAAAAAATTAACTTTTAAAAAATCCGATGTCTTTGAGTTGTAAGAAAAGTTCAAATTCTAGCCGTTTGCAGTATAGTTATTAGCTATTCGTTATTAAGGAGTCGTTTGGCAGGATTTAAAACGTATTTTACCCGTCAAAACAATGTTGACAGACTATACTCAAGATGGGAACAAAACTTTTTGACAAACAAAAATCCAGGGCGTTGCCCCTGGCTTTAATAATACATACCGAAGGGGCTAATAGAGGTTAACAAGAAAAGCCCCAACGGGGCGAGATTAATATAGCCAGGGGCATCGCCCCTGGCTTTAATAATAAATACGCCTTATATATAACTTTGGAGAAGAGTTCGTCCAAAGCCGCAAGCGTTAGGACTCCATGCCATGTCCAAAGTCGCAAGCGTTGGATTCCATGCCATGTTGAAAAACCATAAGACAGGAGTACCGATGGACAAGAGAACTTATAAGAATACTATCTTGATTGTCGATGACGATAAAATCAGTTTGAAAGCCTTGTCGCACTCTCTCGGAAAAAAGGATTTTGAAATCTTGGTTGCCGAAAACGGTGAAGACGCTCTTCAAATCACTCAAAATGCCCACCCGGATTTGATACTACTGGATGTGCGGATGCCCAGGGGTATATCAGGTTTTGAAGTTTGCCAACGACTGAAATCCGAAAAAACCACGCGGGGCATTCCCATTATTTTCATGACGGCACTGACGGAGACGGTTGATAAGGTTAAAGGTTTTGAATTAGGGGGAGACGACTACATCACCAAACCTTTTGAGCACCAAGAATTGTTAGCGCGTGTTAAAACCCACCTTTCTATTCGCCAACTACAACAGGAACTTCAGCAATCGTTGGAAAATGAAAGGAGCCACAGTCAAAAGCTAGAAATGGCCCGGCAAAAAGTTCACAGGTTATTAGAGCAGACTATTAAGCAAAGCGATGGTACCGAAGTACTAGAAAAGTACCAAACGGTACTCAAAAAACGCGATAGGGAGCTTGAAACCGTTGTCGATTTCGCCCACTGCTTGAAAAACGCGTTGAATACTATTACCAGTCTTAGCACTCGGCTGTCAAAGGATTGTTCCTATTTTAAGCCACTCGTCAATGTGGGTTCTCTAAAATCGCTACAACAAATTGGAGAAGCTGGACTTAAGACGGTTAATATCGTTGAAGGCTTAGAGTTGTTGGCCGAATTGTTCCTAGAAAAACCAGTCGAATTTGAACTGTTAGAGATGTCCGATATCGTTACCAAGGTAATAGAAGAACGCCTCCCCCATGAGATTAAACAGTACCAAGCTCAAATAAAGTTAGCTAACATTTGGCCGACGATACCCGGCTACCAACCTTGGCTCGAAGAAGTCTGGATGAACTATATCAGTAATGGTTTAAAGTATGGTGGAAAACCTCCCCATTTAGAACTCGGTGCCACTCCCCTTCATCATGAGAAGGTACGTTTTTGGATACGCGACAACGGACAAGGCCTAACAAAGGCCGAGCAAGCGAAGATATTTACACCCAAAAGCAATCCGCACCAAGTCTGCGCTGAAGGAGAAGGCCTTGGTTTACCGATTGTGCAACAACTGGTAGAAAAAATGGGTGGGCAAGTTGGGGTAGAAAGTAGAAAAGGCAAAGGCTGCCTTTTTTATTTTACCCTGCCGGCGTATATGTAAGATATCCCTCACCCTAACCCTGTCCGTTTGTAGTAGGCGGAGTTTGTAGTAGGCGATTTATCGCCTGAAACCGTTAAAAATTTCTAGTACACAGGTTTACAAATTCGTCTTCCCTTGACGCGCCCTACCTCAAAGGTTTACGAATCATGAAGGGGTGGAATTTACGAACAGATGTAGTAGTGGCTTTAGCCACTTTCTTAGGGGGCCGTTCTCCGTAGTGGCTTTAGCCACTTTCCGTTTGTAGTAGTGGCTTTAGCCACTTTCTTAGGGGGGCCGTTTGTAGCCGCTTTAGCGGCTTTCATCTTATTTCGACGACTAAACGACCATTGAGAGGTTGTACCGGCCGATTATTGTCGCGATTACCCATGACTTCTTTAAATTGAGTCACTAGCTCAGGCTTGACTATCCTGAATGAGGTCGGAAATTCCAGTATCCAACGAACTCCTTCGCTACAAGGGGGCGTCGTCAGTGAACCAGTATATAGATAATACATCCCTGGAATATAATCCGGTAGAACAAAGGCATGCGCGTTTATGCGTTGATTTGGCACCAAGACAGGTTCATCTGAGGGTTGTGCCGGTACGTTCTGCCAAATTTGTTCGAGTATCTCCCAACTGGGCATGACGTCTGGATTGGTAGAACCAATGATCTCAAGAGCGGTAAACAAAATAACAACCACGGCTAAATTGCCCTTGTCATCTTCATGTACCATCTGAACTTCTAAACCATAAGAATCATCTCTCATATGATGTTCGCTCGGACTATGAAAATTAAGCCGTTTCAACTCATACTTCACGCCATCGAACATCATATTGCCCATCCCCGGCTCATACTCCACCTCAAGGGTCTGGCCGTTATTGAGTATCTTTAATGGCACTTCTTTGTAGTCAAAGGTTGGTGGAGCAGGAGGAGTCACTTCGATGATAGAAGTGGTAAAATTCGCCACTCGACGGCGATCTATCTGGATAGGAGATTGATTTTTGCCCGTTTGACAGAGCGCATATTTTGGATGCACTTCTCCCCACTTCGCCGGCCCGTTGTCGCCGTCGTAGTTCCATGAAGGTTTGTCGATGCCATACGGATCAGTTGATGCCAAAGTAAAGGCCAGTTGCACCGGAGCCCAAGTAAACTCGCCATAATAGTTGCCCTGAAGGCCTCTCGCTGGAACACTGTATAACTTAATATTCGTTGGCGAAACTGGGACGCAAGCGGCGTGACGCAAATTAATCGGAACCCCTGGCTGGGTGTCGTTCAGTGTGAAGAGCTTATTCGATTCCATGATGGGAATGATGAGCAAGCGCTTGTTGGGAAGATAGGCCAAATCGGCTGTACTCGGTAACAGGCCCGCGACGGTTAATTCTTCCACTGTGCCACTGTCACTATCGACATGGAAAAGTTTGCCTGATTGGTAGTCTGTCACGTAATAGCCCAACCAGTCATCGGACACAATACCATCCAAAAAGGTGGCACTGCTAGGAAACTCCTCACTGAGCGGACTGATGTGCTTGGTATTCAGATTGACCGTTTTGAGTTGCCCTTTATCGCCAACTGTCGTGGTGACAACCAAGCGACCTTCTTCTGCCAACAAGCCATTTACCTTCTCAAGTTGAGCATCATTCAGCCAGACTTCGAGTGAACTTCCGCCTTTTTCCAAGTTATAGATACTTTGCGTGAAGGTATCAGAAGTATAGACATTGCCGCGGCTATCGACGGCCACATCATTCAAAAAGGTGGCCCCAGTTGGGGCCTCGTAACTCTGTTCCGTGGTTGCTGAGGGAATATCTATTTGAGTCAATGTCGTGCCGGTTGCTACATACAGTTTATTGCCAGCAATAGCCATACCTCTCGGCGAGGTTAAATCCGTTACCCAAGCCTTGTTCTGCATTGTTCCATCTATGGAGACTTTAGAGAGATATCCAGCGTTGGTGTTGGACACATACAAAACCTCATTGCCCTCATCGTAAACCACCGATTCAGGACTCACGAAGTCGGCCAACTCCCATTGTGGAGCAAGTGTTATTGCAGCCCAAGTTATCGGCGCTAGACTCAAACTGAGTATAACTGTAATGCATATTAGTATCTGTTTAAAACATCGTCGTAAACACATAGTTTATCTCCTCATATAACTCTATAAGCCGTTTGTAGTTTGTAGTAGTGGCTTTAGCCACTTTCCGTTTGTAGTAGTGGCTTTAGCCACTTTCTTAGGGGGCCGTTCTCCGTAGTGGCTTTAGCCACTTCCGTTTGTAGTAATGGGCGAGAAATTGCCTACTACAAACTATATACTATATACTATATACTTTTTATAGTTTCAGGCGATAAATCGCCTACTACAAACTACAAACTACAAACTACAAACTACAAACTACAAACTACAAACTGTTTGGAGATTTCTCTCTAGGCACTTCGTCTGCCATGCCACATTCATAAGGTGTTCCGTCGTCTTGAGGCAGATTTTCAATCTCTCCTTCATGCTTAGGCAACTGATTGGCAGCAACAATACTTGTCCATGCGCCATGTAGTAGTTTAGCCTTTTGTTGATATATTGGCAAGGTAGTCGTTTCCGTGAGCCGCTCACAAAAAGTCGGTAGCCATTCTCCAAGATGATCAAAGCTAAATGAGCTCAAGCCTTCGTATGTGGTGCGTGTCGTTTCTTGATCTTGCGCCTTTGCTAACATGACTAATAACAGGGCAATAAATTCAAGTTCGCCTATCAGATGATCGGCCTTTTCGCTGGCTTCTTGAGAGAGTTCAAAACCAAAAGCACGGTAAAAACCAGCAATGTCGGCCAAAATAGCGCCTTTGTCGCGCCGTATAAAGCCCGATTCGTTGATGGGGCAAGCGACGCTGGCTTCAAATAAACGATTATATTCTTCGGCCCAAGTATTTAAACTGGTGGCTTGCGCTTGTTGGCGAATTTGTTGATAGGTTTCAGCAAACGTGTCCGATTCTGGGAGAGATGAATGATGTAATAAGTCTTGAATATCAATCACTTCAATTCCGAGCATGAACCGCAGATCGTCGGACGGCGGCGCAAACATTTGTGCTATCAAAAGTAGCAAATCGGCTTGTGCGAGTAATGCGACATTACCGGTGTTTTCTTTGAACCCTTCAACTTGCTCAGGTGAAGGGGGTTTTTCCTTAAACCATTGGATGGGTTCAGGAGTCAGGGCTGGGTGTTGTGTTGTAATAGACATTTGTATTAATGAAAAATGAAAAATGAAAAATGAAACCGGCCAATATATTATATCTGGGGAAGGGCCGGGGAGGGCCCCAACCCCGTAGGGGTTGAATGTGAATAGCCACAGGTGAAACCTGTGGGTTTTGTGGTAAAGGCCCCAACCCCGTAGGGGTTGAATGTGAATAGCCCCAGGTGAAACCTGTGGGTTTTGTGGTAAAGGCCCCAACCCCGTAGGGTTGAATGTGAATAGGCACAGGTGCAACCTGTGGTAAAGGTATTGGAAACGCGCTAACCCTGAAGGGGCTTTTATGGAAATAATCATTTTCCCCAGGTTTCACTTGGGGCTATTATCTCGCGTAGTCCCCAGGTTTCACCTGGGGCTATTCATATTCAACCCCTTCGGGGTTGGAGCCGTTGGTTGGTTTGTCCCCAGGTTTCGCCTGGGGCTATTCATATTCAACCCCTTCGGGGTTGGGGCCGAGTTAATAATTAATGATTAATGATTAATGATTAATTATTAATTAGGTTTCACCAGTTGCTCTTCACTACAGGATACCAAATGAATCCAATAGCCAACATTCTACAATCTTATCGGCTGATGATTTTAGATGGCGCTTTGGCGACTGAATTAGAGAGTCGGGGTTGTGATTTGAACGATCCGCTTTGGTCGGCCAAAGTATTGCTGGAGAAACCGGCGTTAATTAAACAAGTCCACGCCGATTATTTTGAAGCAGGTGCCGACTGTGCCATCACCGCCAGTTACCAGGCAAGCTTTGAAGGATTTGCCCGACGTGGCTTGAGCGAGGAACAAGCCGCTGACTTATTGCGCTTATCGGTGCGGTTGGCTGTGGAAGCCCGTGATGAGTTCTGGAGCAATCCGGCCAACCATGCTCACCGGCCTAAACCGATTATTGCAGCCTCTGTGGGTAGTTACGGCGCTTACCTTGCCGACGGTTCTGAATACCGAGGCGATTATGGCTTGAGTGAACAAGCATTGATTGATTTTCACCTGCGGCGTTTGTCGGTGCTGGCCGATACTGAAGCCGATGTGATTGCCTGTGAAACTGTTCCCTGTCTCATCGAAGCGCAGGCCCTAACTCACCTATTGGCCGAATTTCCTCACCTGACAGCTTGGATCAGTTTTAGTGCCAGAGATGAAACCTATATTAGCTACGGCGAAACGTTGGCCGAATGCGTTGCTTGGCTAAACGCCTTTCCACAAATAGTCGCGGTGGGAGTTAATTGCACCCATCCCAAATACATTCCAGACTTGATAAAATCGGCCCGCTCAAAAACCAGCAAGCCCGTCTTAGTTTACCCTAATTCAGGCGAATTCTATTCCACCCATGACAACGCTTGGCATGCCCACGGCGAACAGGACATATATGGTCAACTATCTCAACGCTGGTGTCAATGTGGCGCACAAATTATCGGTGGCTGTTGTCGCACCACGCCGGCCGATATTAAACAAATAGCCAATTGGGCTAGAGCAAAATATCACAAATCATTTAGGCGCATTAACGGCTAACCGTACTGAGGAATTGTTGGGTGTGTTCCACTTGTTCTTTTAGAAGTTTTTATCGATAGGGCCATCAATCAAATCAACAGAATCAATTCGGCAACCTGGCCCTCAAAAAAACCGCTAGGTAGACACCTTGGCACATTAACGGCTAACCGTACCGGGGAATTGTTGGGTGTGTCTCAGTTGTTCTTTTAGAAGTTTTTATCGATAGGGCCATCAATCAAATCAACAGAATCAATTCGCCAACATGGCCCTCGAAAAATCGCTAGGTTTTGGACACCTTGGCATGATAAGCCATTAACAAAAACTATTAACATCAAGAAAGAAAACCTGGCCTGAAAAAGAAACCTTAAGGTTGGAGCGCTAAGACAACTCAAAGTCTGTAGGATAAGTAGGACACACCGAATTGTTGCAGAGTAGCAAGTACGGTAGTGTCATGAAAGATATAATCTTTAGGGCACTACCCTTTTTTATCGTGTTGACTTATTATAAAATGTAACATAAATCAATAAACTAACTTATTATTAACATGGGTAAGATGAGCATGACAATAGAAGGTTCTTTTAATCACAGTCTGTTGCAGGCAAAGTTGGCTAGTCTCTTTTTTTCTTTGAGGCGATTCAAAGCCGCCATTAAATTGAGCTTAGATGTCAGTCAACTTGGTGAACTAAGCCAATTTCAAATTAAAGCCACCGAAGAGCTAGAACCAGATGTGTGTGTTTATCCTAACACTATAACCCCAGACTCTGAAAATGACATTCTAAAAATGTCAGAAATGCCTTTGTTGGCTATTGAGATACTTTCACCAAGACAATCTCTTGAAGAACTTTTGGACAAGTTTAAGGTTTACTTTGCCCTCGGCATCAAATCATGTTGGTTGGTTATACCCCCACTTGAATCAGTGACGGTTTATTCGAGTGACAACATGTCCAAATCTTTTGCTATGCCTCTTTGTCAAGAGGTATTTGATGAAATATTGGATGTGAAAATACCGCTAATGGAAATTTTTGTGAAGTAGTGCCTGAAATTTCGTACCAAAGCCAGGGGCGGTGCCCCTGGCTATATTAATATCGTACCAAAGGGGCTTGCCAAGGGCGGTGCCCTTGGCTATATTAATTTCGTACCAAAGCCTGGGGCGGTGCCCCAGGCTATATTAATTTCGTACCAAAGGGGCTTGCCAGGGGCAACGCCCCTGGATATGGAGTTATGTGCCTTCTGGCTTTCTTCCAAATTCTCGTGTTCTAATCAATAAACCAACCAAACCTTTCCAACCCAAAACCAAATAAATTCCCAAACTCATTTTTAGCAATCCAGAAATAAGCGCTGCTATTCCATAATCTTTTGAAACGACCGCTGAAACAAGTTCGGGGAGACTAGAAAAAATAGCAAACAGACCAACGAGCGCAAAACCTAAGCCCCACCAATCGAAGGGGGTCATTTTCGTTTGTTCTGAGTTTGGGCTACCATCAACCATCTTCCTTGAAATCATTCCAGCTAAAAACCACAAAAGAGCGGCCATGATAATTTGAACAGCCAATGGCGCAATTGTAAGTGCCAGCACTACGTCATTCCGACTTCCCTCCCAAGCCAGCCAGACGACAGTGGGAGAAACAGTCATAATATGATTCCGCCAAGATATAGAGTGCTAAAATTCTCGTGGCTACAAAAGCAATCTCTTTATTAAACATGATTTAGCTCTTTTTTCAGGAGCCAGTTTGTGACTGGCTCCGTAATGTTTTCGGACTTATATTTAGCACCGCGTTATGGCATCTGGTAAGTTGTCCAAGCTGACCAATGTTTCCGTCCACCTCTGTTGCCTTCTCCACCTTGCCAAACGGCAAAGGCCATTTGGCCTTTTTCGCCAGCTTTAAACTGATAATCATTGGGATCGTCGGTGGCGAGTGGACGAGAAAATACCACCGTCCATTTGCCGTCTTTCCAAACGCCTTTGGCGCTGGTAACAGACTTAGGTTGAGGCGTGAGCGTTCCCCAGCCGGCGGCTACCAGTTCTTGGGCCGGTTGTTCGCGGGTGAAAACGGCGCCCGGATTTCCGGCTTGTTTGGCGATAAACCATTGATGGGAAAAAGGATTTTTAAAATCTTCCGGGACACGGTGAGGTGCTTTCCCTTCCGCAAACCAGTATAAGTCAGACCAATAGTTGGGATGGACATCTTGCACGTCTTGGAAGCCTTCGTCTATATCTTTTTGCCAGAGGCCTTTCCAGTAGAGAATTTGCACTTTGCCACCGCCCCGATGGCCCATAAACGGGGCTGCTTCTGTTAACGGAAACTCAAGCGCCACGGCATCAGAAAAACGCCCGACATCGACGTTCAAATTGGCCGCATCATCTTGCCAAGAGACGCGCCATGCAATTGAGTTACCATTGGTGACGGCCTGTGCCGTCATTTTATCGACGGAGGCTTTGGTTAAGCGAGGCTTAGTCATCTGTTGCGGAAAGACGGCGACTTCTGTGGTAGGAGCGGTTTGCCAGACGGCCGCCTGAGGATCGACAGATAAATCTCCTGTCACTTTTATCACCGTGATTTCTTGTGCAATAGCCCCACCGGCCGCGAGACTTAACAGGAGTGCAAGGCTTGCCTTGCATGAATGGTTTTGGTTCATTTTCTTATGCTCCTTTTGGATTTTCGTTTTCCCTGTCTTAGGGAATGCGGGGTAAAGCCGCTCGGTTTAGCCTAGTAGTTTGTCAATGCTCTATTGACGGGTAATAGGTTTCAATTTGGCACTGCCAAACATTGCTTGGCACTACAAAGTTTAGATGTCTGCCTTCCTATAGATGTTCATAAATTTCGCAGCCAACAGCATCAGCCGTCGTCTGAAAGCTCAAGTCTCCTAAAGGAGACTGAATTCAGTCGTTGAGAATGGCCCCTTCAAGGCGAGCAATCGCCTACGAGGAACCGGCCCATTTCGCAGCAGCCAACAGCATCAGCCGTCGTCTGAGAGCTACTGTCTCCTAAAGGAGACTAAATTCAGTCGTTGAGAATGGCCCCTTCAAGGCGAACAATTGCCTACGAGGAACCGGCCCATTTCGCAGCCAACAGCATCAGCCGTCGTCTGAGAGCTACTGTCTCCTAAAGGAGACTGAATTCAGTCGTTGAGAATGGCCCCTTCAAGGCGAACAATTGCCTACGAGGAACTGGCCCATTTCGCAGCCAACAGCTTTCGACTGTCGTCTGAAAGCTCAAGTCTCCTAAAGGAGACTGAATTTATTCGTTGAGAATGGCCCCTTCAAGGCGAACAATTGCCTACGAAGAACCTGCCCACTAAAGGCGATCAATTATTTTCAGCTTAGCATCATTCTCAACTACTGAAATTAATTATCTGAATATCTATAGACGGATTTAAGGGTACTGCCAAACTAAAGTTTGGACTCCTTTACACTGATCACTGTTCACTGACAACTGATCACTGATAGATAACTGACTTTAGGTGGTGTTGTGCCGATAGACTTCATACCGCTTGTCGTAGTGGTCGCGCACATAAGTCGGTTCGGTGAAGGGCACACGGGCTACTTCTTCTCCGTTGGTATCCCAGCCAATGACTTCGTCTCCTTCTACCTTGAACTTTTCGATGATTCGGTTGGTGGCGCCAAACAGTAGTAGTGCGCCTAAGAGTTTCTTGTCTTCTTTCAGGGCGCGGTATAGTGTTTTGGATCGTTCTACATTGGGGCCGAATAGTTGTTCAAGGAAACCATTGGGAACGTGGACGGGCGGAATGTAGTAAACATTGGGGCCGGTGCCAAATTGCGAATAGAGCGGTAAAGCGAGTTTGCGGATTTTGATAATGTAATCCAGTGGATTGTCTTCTCGCGGTGCGCTTTGCGTGGTTAAAAAGCCGTGCAAGCGGATTTTGCCAATACAGGATTCTACGCATAAGGCCACTTCGCCTTGTTCAACGCGCGGATAGCAGCCGATACATTTTTCGCTGGTTCGGCTGATAAGGTTGAAAAAGGTTTTTTTATAAGGACAGGCTTTGACGCATTCTTGATATCCACGACAGCGTTCTTGATCAATCAGCACAATGCCGTCTTCGTCTCGCTTATAGACAGCTTGACGCGGACAGGCGGCTAAGCAGGCGGGATTATCGCAGTGGTTGCAGATACGGGCGAGGTAAAACATCCATTTGGGATGAATGCCGTCAAAGTGTTCACCTTGGGCTACAGTGTCAGAAAGATCATCTTCACCTAAGTTGAGGGCCGAATAGTCCATCGTGTCCGGCATATGCCCGGTGGGGGGATCTAATGGGCCGTTATCTTCAAAAATAGTCTTGCTTTTCAATACATTAGCTTGCCACTTGGCCGGCTCGCGACGTTCCAGCAATTTCAAATCCCAAGTGATGGGGTAGCCGCCATAAGGCTTGGTTTCGACATTGTTCCAGAAAATGGGCTCCTGTCCCTTGCCGCTTGTCCAACAGGTTTTACAGGCGATGGTACAGGTTTGACATTCGATACATTTGTTGATGTCAAAGATGTAAGCCACTTGCTTTTGGGGTGGGGGCGCATCGTAGGGATATGTCATTTCCCGGCCCAGTTGCCAGTTGTTGCGTTTAGGCATTTTTAAAATCTCCTCTTTTTCAGTGATCACATATTATCAGGTATTTTGCCGGAACCAAAGGGCTTTGCACGTGGGCTTGCCCCTACGAACCGTCGTGTCATGTAGGGGCAATCCTTTATGGTTGCCCCTTCGATAAGCTGCTCCCATTTATATAGTGATCCTAAATGATTTGTGGAATTGGCACGACGAATTTTTTAGATCGCAAACCTATTTATTCCACGATTAAAATAGGATCACTATAGTTACTCATGATAATGCGAATTAAGAATGAAAATTGGAATTTTTCGGAGAAAAACTTTAGCCTAGAAATGAAAAATTAACAAAGGCTTTTGAAATCACTCTATTCAAAGAGTATTTTATAAGTTATTGATTTTTAATCAATAAATTCAACCCTTAATTCGCATTAATCATTTTCTATGCTTGCCTCTGCGGCTTGACGCATCGCTAAAAAAGCCTCTTTTACGGGTTGACTGATCGAATTGTCTGATTCTTCAAGAATTTGTGTTTGATAGATTTCGAGGAAATCGCTTCTAATTCTATGAAATAGATGTAAAAAATGACGTAGAAATCCAATGCAATCAACAATAACAAATTCTATCCCGCCAGTTGTATTATAGAGACTTCGGGCATATTCTTGAGTAGTCTCCTCGATTTTGTCAGTTGTAATAAAGATATAGTTATCCACATCTTTGTTCAGGGATGATAATTTTTGGAGAGCACGGTCAATATCTTTATTATTGACACATTTCTCTTTCATTTCATAGCAAGTGATAGTTTTCTCGTCATTGAGAAGCGTAATTTCTACATCACCTAAAACACCAGTTTGTGTATCAGCCGTATTGTGAGAATGAAGAGGAAGTATTTTTTCTCCCAGATTTTTTTCAGCCGCCTTATAAGCCGCCGCAATGATTAACACGGGAAGCCGACATGTTCCCGTCAATTTCATATGCTGTTCAAGCAAGATAACAATATCTTCAGATGAAAGGGGTATTGAATCTTTCGTCGTTTTTAGCCCCTTTATTAATGAATCAATACGTTGTTGTCTTTCGTTTTTAATAATAACAAGGCAACGTACTATTTCGAATAGCATCTCTTTGGCTTGAATTTTATCGGTGTACACATCGTCTAGTAATTCAAGAACAAATTGATATAATTGGGGCGGACGACCTACAAGATTAATATTCTTGGTCAGTGTAACATTCAGATTTCTCAACGCCGGGGAAAAAAAGGCTGTTGTATTATTACAGGGAAGATTGTGTTCATTAATGAATGAAGTTATATATCGTTCATCATACGTCCGTCCGGAAAAAGCATCACTTTCCTCAATCTTCGTGTAGGGTTTCCGAATATCTACTTCTGGTTGATGGATTTTGGCTAATAAGCAAGCCATCAATAACCGAACACCGGCCCGATTTTTAATATTGCTAGAGACATATTCAATTTTATTTCTGATTTCTTCATCAGCTACAAAAGATTGTTCAAGGTTAGCAGATGCTTCTCTAAAGGCGATGCCGAGTACTTCTTTTGGTTCTGCCATTGAGTCTCCTTGTTTGGTAAGTACCTGTGCCGGTATTTTTAAAAAATAAATCTAACAAAAACAACTACTTTCGTCTCCAAAATTCATTAAAACTCTTGCACGGGTACTTATTTCGTAATTATCCAGAGAACTTCAGTACGTTCCAGTTTTAGGTTATCAGGGCGAGTATTGGTTGAATGTGCTTTTTTGGGAGAAGATTCAATATAATTCCAATCTCCATAAAGTTCATTCATCAGCGGACTATGATAACCGGACAGAGCCACTTTTCCTTTAATAATAGAGTTGTTGCAAATTAAGCCAGTAGCGGGAACTCATGGCTTAGAGCTACTGTACCATAAAGGGCACTAAAACAAAATAGTATTATACAATACAATAACTTCACAAAACCTCGGTACTTTTCATTCATGAGTCGGCCCCCGCCTCCTATCGCTTTTAGCCATAAGCCCCCGCTCATGATTTGCAACAACTCTATTAACGTGAGTTCGACTTTAAATTTCAGTGAGTTATAGATTTATTAATTCTATCAAAGAGTTATTTATAATGACTTGATTTTCAACTAGAAAAAATATTGACTGGCTCATTTCACTCTATGGCCCACAATTTTCGGTTATTGACGTATTAATATTAAGGGTTTAATAGTCAAAAAAGTTTGTTTTATCAATTAATTATTGTCAAACAATTGATTAATCTAAAATTGGATAACTTATTGAAAATTAACGTCGAACTTACGTTATTAACAATTAGTCTATGAGCTTTATCTCATCTCCACATTTTATCGCCCCAGTTTGAACAACATTTGCATAAATGCCAACATGTCCGTTATTGTTTTGAAGGGCCGTGCGTAAAATGCCTTTGTCTTCCGGTAAATCAGCTTGGGGTAAGGTCGTCATTACGCAGCGGGGGCAAGGTTCTGTTACTTTTAGCCGCACATTATCGCCAATGGCTAAGGTTTTTCCAATCCACTGATTTTCAAGAAATTCAGGTTGTTCTGACTGGGTGTTGACGACGATGTTTGGACGGAAGCGACGGACTTCAAAACGCCCTTGTGGATATAAACTGCGTAATTTATCCACTGTTGAAGTTGTGAGCAAGTGAACGATGGCTAAATCAAAAAATGTCTTGTCTGGCATTTTTTCATCGGTGACTACGTTTTTGTTGTCAAGTTCCTCAATGTCCGGCCAATATTCTTCTAAGTTTGGCGTTTGAGGCACGAGTGATTCTAGCCGAACACTACGCCCTAGTGCGTTGGAAATAATTGAATTAACCTCAGCTTGGTTGCTGTCAGTAATCGTACCGTCCGGCAGCGTAATGCGAACGGGCGGTAAGCCAGTTCCGTTCTTTGGAGGATCAATGTAATGGGCGTGAAAAGAAAACATAGTCGGCCATTTCTGTGGATTTTTGGCGCTGACTACTTTGCCGGTTTCGGTATCAATAAGTGCGTATGATCTATCTCCCAATACGCCAGCTTCAGTCATGTCAATTGAGCGTAGTTCTTCTCCCATCATTGATTTAACCGGGTAACGCCGAAGCGACATGACTGAGCCAATAATGCCATTAGTTGCCATTTTTTCCTCCATTTGGGGATTCAAATATTTCGTGCCTGAGCAGGTTTGCTTGGAAATAAGTAAGGTTTATAACGAAACAAAAATCCAGACGATCCCTTTGAGCGGAGGGAACTTGAACTTGATAAATCTTATTAAGTCGTCCAAGATTTCTCAAGATTTCTCCGATCAAAGAAACCGAAACCTAAACCTAAACCGAAACCTAAACCGAAATGACAAAAGCGCAATGCAAAGTATACAAACCCCGTCTCGCGAGGTTAGGCATGATTAACCGGTGCTCCAGATTCTAGGTTTTCTCATTCCCGCAATTTTGCATGTCTGTTTGACATGTCCATAAGGGAACAGTTCAAATAAACGTTTTTTCGCATCTTTTTTGTTACATCCTAGTTCATCAACTAGGTGCTTGGTAACAAAACGAACATCAGCAGGAACTTGGTTTTTGGAGTAATAATTCCGCATGAACTTTATGATATTCCAATGCGGATCAGTCAGTTCCAGTCCTTCTTCTTGCGCCAATTGTTTTGCGATTTGCTCATTCCAGTCTTCTGGATTAACCAAATAGCCTTCGGTGTCTGTTTCAATGGATTCCCCATTAACTTCAAGCGCCATTATTGTTAAATCTCCAAGTTTTTTATCAGTGATCAGTTATCAGTTATCAGTTATCAGTTATCAGTCTCAGTTATCAGTATCAGTGATCCGTTATCAGTTTCAGTGAAAAGGTGCAACCTGTGGGTTTTGGCCTCTTCGAGGTGCTACGTTGTTTGAATGTTAAATTCTGGGTGTGTCCTATTTGTCCAAGTAGCAAGTTTTTATCGATAGGGCCATCAATCAAATTTGCCTACATGGCCCTCAAAAAAACCGCTTATGTTTGACACCTTAGTATTTTTCATTTCTGCCAAACTAAAGTTTGGACTCCTTTCTGAAAAACAGATCACTGATAACTTTAAAGCCAACAGCTAAAGCAGTTGTCTAACAGCTAAAGTACCCTAAAGGGTACTATTGTCTTGAAATTAGTAGGCTTTAGCTTAACGATGTTGTTAGCCTCAGAATTTATTCTGAGGCTTATCGATATCTAAGTTTGGACTCCTGCCGCCAAACTAAAGTTTGGACGACTTTCTGAAAAACTGATAACTGATAACTGAAAAACGGTGAACGATAAAACTGATTAGGCTCGTACAACGAATTTACCCGCGATGAAGTTTTTCAAGGTGTCGTTTTCGTAAGTGGGACGCAATCCCTTGGCAGCGGGTGCCCATAACCCTTTACCACCGATGCCACCCGATTCTGCTTTGCTGATTCGGACAAAGGATTCACGCGGTGCGCCCGTAGGACAGTGTACGTCAGGCACAAAGCCTTGCGTTATCTTTTGGCCCATCAGGCCCTTGACATAAAGAGAATCAGTCATCAAAGTGGGTTTGAGCCAGCCGCGTGTACAGCTTTGGTGACTGCCACTGCGATAAAGGGATTGATAGCCGGTTTCTGGGGCTTTGGCTAATCCGGTTGGATTGGTTTCTTGGCCTCGCACCGATCCAAAGGTGGCACCAAACATGTTATGCCACATGCGAGTGACACCACGCGGTGTGCCCGGATAGTAACGTGCCCGTACCAGTAGGCGAGCTACCTTGTAGCCTTCTGGATATTTTTTCCAACCTCGGAAAGGACGATCATGCGGATCGGCATCTATATAGACATAATCGCCATCGTCAATCCCCAATTCTTTGGCATCCTGAGGATTGATGTCTACAAAAGCTTCATTAATAAATGGGCTCCGCTTATCGCGGCGCAACATATCTCCGAAAGGCCCAAACCAGGCGGTCACAATATCGGTATCAACCGCGGTGGTGTGGGCACCATGACGGTATTTCGGGGTATGGAACACAAAATCATAGCCTTCTTGGCGCAAGGGATGTTCGCTGTTGAGCACTTCGTCTACTGTTTTGATAACATGACGAGCTTGCCGCGTATCGCCGGCGACATCGCTTGACGGAACGCCATAATCTTCAGGCGTTTTAGGCCGCAACAGCGGATGCGCTTTAGCCACGATCACATTCGGTTCAAACCGGGTGGAATCGATCGGCTCACGATGCACCACTATATTTTCGCCGCTGTCTTGAAATTCTGGTTCTTCTCGATAAAATTCCAACCGCCCCGTTTTGGTGTACCATGGTTTATCTTCGTTGCCTTGCTCCCACGCACCGATTTTGGGATAGGTACGAGTTTGGATGATAGCCGGAATGCCTTCGTCGGCCTTTTTCTCCAAGTCTTCAATCTTAAAGCCGCGCGTGGCGTTGGAGTGATCTAAAACCCGTTGGATGTAGGGGCGTACACCACCGTTGTCGATAAAGTGCCAATAATCTTTGTGGCGTGAATCGTTGGTGATTTTGCCGATAGCGCCACAGATGCCGGCGGCCACTTCTATGTCAGAACGGGTATCGTGGATACGCGGCAGCGGTGTCGCCGGGAAAGTGTATAAAAACGGATTGGTAACACTGATAGTCATGTCGGGGTATTTGAATTCTGCCCAACTATCAACCGCAAACACGATATCGGCATATTCGCAACTCGCCGTCCACCACCATTCGTTTTGGGCAACAAATTCAACTCTGGATAAGGTGTTGATAACAAAGTCATAATGGCCCTTGACGTTACCAATCAGTGAGTTAGAGTTGCTCACATGAAAGGCCTTAGTCGGCGTAGGCATATGGGATTTACCGGTTAAAACGGTATCGCCCATGCGGAGGATGGTATCGCCGTGGTTAAAGTAATGGACGCTTTCAGCTTTCCAGCGTTTCCGCAATTTGGCGGGTTTGTTGGGATCCATTTGAGGATTAAATGGATCTTCACCGATAAACTGAGGTAAGCCGTTGAAGAAACTGGCCCGATAGTTACCGGCATAGCTGCCGACATTGCCACTAATTTTACCGATATTAGCGGTTAAGGCCGCAACCAAGAAAATCGCGCGGTCTTTGAGGTCATTATTGAAGAATTGGTTTGGCCCCATGCCGACGGTAAATAAAGTCTGTCCTTTGTTGGCAGCGATTTGTCGCGCAAAACCGCGTATGGCCTCGGCCGGTGCCCAAGTGATTTTTTCTACGTCCGCTGGCGTGTAACTGCCATCCAGCATTTCTTTTGTGACATCAAACACGGTGCGGCATTTCACGGTTTCGCCAGAAACCCGTTTAACGGTAAATTCACCCGTTAATTGTGGATTTCCAGAGAAATGCTTGCTAACCTGATCACGATTCATTGCCACCGGCTTGTTGTCACTGGCATCCCAAAAGACGAAATCGCCCCAATCTTCGCGTTGCTTTTCATTTAACACGGTGCCGGGTTGTTTATGGATCGGTGGGCCTTTTTCACCGGTTGGGAGTACCAGTGTATTATTTTTAAGTGTTGCGAGTTGATAGTCTGGGAAAACGTCGCTGGCACGCAACATGTTGCCGGTGTCCATGCGTACCAACAGCGGCAAATCAGTATTAGCCTTGGTGTAGGCGTCATCGTACAAGTTTTCGCTGATCAGCACTTGAGCAACGCCTAATGCCAACGCCGGCGTTGTGCCCGGACGTACCACGATGACTTCATCGGCTTTACTGGCGGTGGCACTGTACTCGGCGGCGATAACGATCACCTTAGTGCCTTTCATTCGGGCTTCAGTCATCCAATGGGAATCGGGCATCTTGGTGGTAATCCAATTCATGCCCCAGACAACGAGGATATTGGCGTGTTCGGCGTTACAGAGATCAAAATCAACGGTTTGTTGTCCAGTCACCATGGGATGGCCGGGCGGTAAATCGGTGTGCCAACTATAATTATCAAATCCGCGCCCGCCTAACGATTCGGTACCTTTGCCACGGATTTTGTCATCTAACAAAGTCATGGCATTGGCTTCGCGGTACTGGGCAAACACGCGCGTCATTCCCAACGGGGGCATACCGCCGCGGAATTTCAAAGTTTGCGTACCGGCCCCTAGCGTGGCTTCTACCATCAATGGATCATAGCCTTGCGCGAGCAGTTTTTTCTGGCCATCTTCGCCTGAATAGGTTCGGGCAATGTTGACCATTGCTTTTGCAGCTAATTCAAAGGCTTCATCCCAAGAGGCGGCCACCCAAGAATCTCGGCCCCGTTGCATATATTTCTTATCAACGGCCCCGGTTTGGGGATCACGCGGAAAGCCGGCATTGATCCAATCCATAAAGCCTTTGCGTACCATTGGGCGCTTGCAACGCCGATCACCATAAAAACGCCGTACCAACGCTAAACCTTTTTGACAACAGCGCGGATCCCAACGTTGGCCGGGACGATTGCCATCCAAATCGGTGGCCTTGTGGTAGCCATAAGTGGGGGCAATGCGCGTCACGATGCCATTCTTGACAAATCCGCGCAATAAACAGTTGTGCGTATCGTTGGGCGCACAGAGAAAAGTAAAAGAGGAATCGTAGTGATACAAGTCTCTATAAGTCTTTTCCCAGTCGCGGTTAGGATAGTTTGACAGTGGATTTTGTATATCCACTGGTGCTAACAATTGAGTTGCGCCTATCGCCGATTGAGAAATCAAGGCCGTGCCGGCACCCGCGCCTGCCATCTGAAACAAAAAGCGGCGACGGGAAAGATTGGGGGTTTGATTTTTACCCTTATGTTCTGACATTATACGGTCTCCGATTCATTTATGCTAACAAAAGTTAACAATAGCACTCCATCGAGTGGGTGAATCTACGTTCAGCTACCGAAATTTATCGATAGCCGCTTTATAAAATCTGAATTCGCTTGGTTCTCGCAAATTGACAGATTGTGAGTATCAGGTAAAACCCGTACGACATTGGGTACTAAACCAGATACCTGCCACTTTATAACAATGAATAGTCTAAAAAAAATATCATCAAAGTCAATCATTTTTTTTCCATCCCCCCATCGGGGGGCTAGGATGAGGAGAGAATTAATTGACATGATACATAAGATAGCCTTGGCAAGCATCCAATCACATTGACTTATATCAAAGTTTTGTTTTCGTCCAAACCTTTAGGTTTGGACTTTAAAATAACTCTTGTTAAATAAGCAAATTTTATGCCATAATTTAATTTAAATTATCTGTAGTAGTTGCATTAGCAACTCTTCGTTTGTAGTAGTTGCTTTAGCAACTTTTCGTTTGTAGTAGTTGCTTTAGCAACATGTTTGAGTGATTATAAGCAATAACTACAAGGATTCGTTATAAGAAGGGATTAGTTCGCGGTAACAACCGCATTTTTATCCGTATCGATTAACGAATCTGCCTGTAGTTAGTTTTATAACGAATCCTTGTAGTTGGATTAGTTCGCGGTAACAACCGCCTTTTTATCCGTATCGATTAACGAATCCTTGTAGTTAGTTTTATAACGAATCCCGGTAGTTAGTTTTATAACGAATCCCGGTAGTTATTTTAGAGGCATAACTACAAGGATTCGTTGCTTCTGAAGGGATTGGTTCGAGGTAATAACCGGCTTTTTAGTGCGTGGTAGTAACCGCCTTTTTATGATTAGTTCGAGTAATAACCGGCAGTTCGTGGTAGTAACCGCCTTTTTATGATTAGTTCGAGTAACAACCGCATTTTTATCCGTTATTATAACGAATCCCTGTATTTATTAAACCAATAACTGTTTGAGTGAGTCCAATGTGTTATTTTTTTATGAAAAAGTTCATAATCACCACCATTACCCATTACCCATTACCCATTTGCTTTGTTAATAACAAGTATTAGAGGTCTTATGATAAACAGGTGGAATTTAGCAAAACCAATGACCATTGGCTTGGTAAGTCTTGTGGCTTTTCCTTATTATGCCTCGGCGGCGGATTGGACGGAAAAGATCAAATTAAAAGGTGATTTTCGGTATCGCTACGAGATGATTGATGAAGAGGAAAAAGATCAGCGCCATCGTAACCGTCTTCGTCTGCGGCTAGGCGTTCAGGCTAAAGTCAACGATAGGGTGGATGTGGGGGCCATGTTGGCTTCCGGCGGTGAAGATCCGGTTTCTACCAACCAAACCTTGGATAGTCAGTTTACGACTAAAGATATCCGGCTCGATCAGGCCTATTTTGCTTGGAAACCCGTCAGCGGCTTGGCGATTAAGGGTGGCAAGTTTAAAAACCCGTTCTACCAGCCCGTGAACACAACCTTGTTGTGGGATGGCGATCTGCGACCGGAAGGCCTAGCACTCCAATACAATGGCAATCAAGTTTTCGTCAATGCCGGCTACTTTTTCTTAGAAGAGCGTAGCAAAGATGATGATTCTTTCTTAATGGGCGCTCAAGTTGGGTATCAGGGCAAGTTTAATGAAACCAAACTGACTATTGGCACCGGTTATTTTGGCTATACGGAGATAGAAGGTAGGCCACTGGGTGATTTTGATTATCTTGAAGCTGGGGGCGATAGTTTCGGTAACAGCTTGGATGATGACGGTAATTTCATTACTGATTACAGCGAGTGGGAACTGTTTGGTGATGTCAGTTTCAAAGCGGGTAGTATACCATTGACCTTGTTTTTCGATTATGTCATCAATACGGCGGCCGATGACGACGATACGGGTTATCTGGTTGGCTTTAAGGTTGGCAAGACTAAAGAACCGGGTTCATGGGATTTCCGTTACAACTACCGCGAACTCGAAGCGGATGCTGTGTTCGCGGCCTTTAGCGACTCTGATTTCAGTGGCGGTGGCACTGATGGGAAGGGCCATCAGTTGAACTTGGGCTATCAGATTGCCAAAGGCTGGAAGTTCGCTTTAACTTACTTTGTGAACGATAAAGGGTTAGAGGATGGAAAGGACTATAATCGCGTCCAAGCCGATCTTAAGTTCAAGTTCTGAATATAACTACTTGTTTGTAGTAGTTGCTTTAGCAACTTGTTTGAGGGATTATAAACAATAACTACAAGGATTCGTTATAAGAAGGGATTAGTTCGTGGTAATAACCGGCTTTTTATGATTAGTTCGCGGTAAGAACCGCATTTTTATCCTTTAGTTTTCCCCAGGTTTCGCCTCAATGCCATTAAGTTAAGGAATTAGAAAGAAATAATCCCCCCGCCAACGGCTAAAGCCGTTGTCTAATAGCTGAAGTGCCCTAAAGGGCACTGAAGACTCAATGCCATATCGTGTCGTTATGAAAAATTCCTGAATTTACCAGTCCCCTTTAGGGGACTTTAGCTTTGGCTCTTTCTCGTTTATTTGTTAACTTAATGGCATTGAGGTTTCGCCTGGGGCTATTCACATTCAACCCCTTCAGGGTTGAGACATTTTTGATATGTTTTCCCCAGGTTCCACCTGGGGCTATTCACATTTTCAGGCTAAAGTTTCGCTCCGCGAAACTTTAGCCTGAAAACCCCTTCAGGGTTGTTTTAATAAAACCGTTTTCGTTGTTATGATTTATCCGTTTATTTCGCGTATCCGTTGTACTTGTCAGTAGCTATTCACATTCAACCCCTTCAGGGTTGAGACATTTTTGATATGTTTTCCCTAGCTTTCACTAAAGCTATTCATATTTTGCCCCTTCGGGGTAACGTTTTTGTTCTTGAGATGTCACTTATGTTTTAATTTGTGTTATTTTTGTAGGGTGGATAAAGTTTTTCTTATCGCTGTCATCATAGTGTCATATTTTTATCATCATATCGTCATACTTGTTACACATACTAATCAACTCACAACCACGAAGTTTGCTGTTAACGATAAAACGGCTCAGCGCTGTGAATGGGTAATAGGTAATGAAAGGTGGCCTTATTTATTAAGCCAATAACTGTTTAAGTGAGTCCTTTCATGAAAAACAATGAGTTCATAATCACCACCATTACCCATTACCCATTACCCATTTGCTTTGTTAATAACAAGTATTAGAGGTCTTATGATAAACAGGTGGAATTTAGCAAAACCAATGACCATTGGCTTGGTAAGTCTTGTGGCTTTTCCTTATTATGCCTCGGCGGCGGATTGGACGGAAAAGATCAAATTAAAAGGTGATTTTCGGTATCGCTACGAGATGATTGATGAAGAGGAAAAAGATCAGCGCCATCGTAACCGTCTTCGTCTGCGGCTAGGCGTTCAGGCTAAAGTCAACGATAGGGTGGATGTGGGGGCCATGTTGGCTTCCGGCGGTGAAGATCCGGTTTCTACCAACCAAACCTTGGATAGTCAGTTTACGACTAAAGATATCCGGCTCGATCAGGCCTATTTTGCTTGGAAACCCGTCAGCGGCTTGGCGATTAAGGGTGGCAAGTTTAAAAACCCGTTCTACCAGCCCGTGAACACAACCTTGTTGTGGGATGGCGATCTGCGACCGGAAGGCCTAGCACTCCAATACAATGGCAATCAAGTTTTCGTCAATGCCGGCTACTTTTTCTTAGAAGAGCGTAGCAAAGATGATGATTCTTTCTTAATGGGCGCTCAAGTTGGGTATCAGGGCAAGTTTAATGAAACCAAACTGACTATTGGCACCGGTTATTTTGGCTATACGGAGATAGAAGGTAGGCCACTGGGTGATTTTGATTATCTTGAAGCTGGGGGCGATAGTTTCGGTAACAGCTTGGATGATGACGGTAATTTCATTACTGATTACAGCGAGTGGGAACTGTTTGGTGATGTCAGTTTCAAAGCGGGTAGTATACCATTGACCTTGTTTTTCGATTATGTCATCAATACGGCGGCCGATGACGACGATACGGGTTATCTGGTTGGCTTTAAGGTTGGCAAGACTAAAGAACCGGGTTCATGGGATTTCCGTTACAACTACCGCGAACTCGAAGCGGATGCTGTGTTCGCGGCCTTTAGCGACTCTGATTTCAGTGGCGGTGGCACTGATGGGAAGGGCCATCAGTTGAACTTGGGCTATCAGATTGCCAAAGGCTGGAAGTTCGCTTTAACTTACTTTGTGAACGATAAAGGGTTAGAGGATGGAAAGGACTATAATCGCGTCCAAGCCGATCTTAAGTTCAAGTTCTGAATATAACTACTTGTTTGTAGTAGTTGCTTTAGCAACTTGTTTGAGTGATTATAAACAATAACTACAAGGATTGTATATAATAAAGGATTAGTTCGTGGCAAGTATGAGAGCCTTCGATGTTTTCTCTAACTAACAGCAACTACAAGGATTCGTTATAATAAAGGATTAGTTCGTGGCAAGTATGAGCGCCTTCGATGTTTTCTCTAACTAACAGCAACTACAAGGATTCGTTATAATAAAGGATTAGTTCGTGGCAAGTATGAGCGCCTTCGATGTTTTCTCTAACTAACAGCAACTACAAGGATTCGTTATAATAAAGGATTAGTTCGTGGCGTTTAAAAACGTTTTAATTTATTATACTTTTGTAAGTAATCGGGTTGTAATTTGCTTTATCCGTTATTATAACGAATCCCTGTCGGCACGCTTTTCAATCCGTTATTATAACGAATCCTTGTAGTTGTTGCTTTTATCCGTATCGATTAACGAATCCTTGTAGTTGTTGCTTTTATCCTTTTTTATAACGAATCCTTGTAGTTGTTGCTTTTATCCGTTTTTATAACGAATCCTTGTAGTTGTTGCTTTTATCCGTTATTATAACGAATCCTTGTAGTTGCGGTTATCCGTTATTATAACGAATCTGCCTGTAGTTATTTTAGAAGCATAACTACAAAGATTAGTGCAATCCTTGTAGTTAGTTATTGATTAATCCTTATAATTATTTTTGACGGGATTGAAGAAGACACTTTTGGGCCGGATTAAACCATTGAGCCAGTCCATCTTGCAGCGCTTCGGCCGCCTCAGAGGGTGTCTTTTTGCCCATGATGACGGCCGCTGTGCTTTTCTGCATCAGTGCTTTACCGTTAGGTATACCCTCCATCAACTTTGGAAATACCCAAAGCACGTCCGTTTCACGCCCCTCACTCAGAGCCAGGAAGGCCTTCGCGTGTTGATTACGGATATCAGGTGCTTTTTGGTGCATGGCAAAAAAGCCGGGTAACTCATTGCTAAATAATTCTCCCGTTCCCGGTTGAGTGAGCCATTCCAAGAATAGCTTTGCCGCTTCCTTGTGCTTTGAAGCAGCGTTCAATCCGACGCCAAAATCTCCAGTGTGTATCATATATTCAGGCTGCCCGGCCGGGGCTGGGATGGCAAAAACATTCCACTTAAAATCAGGTTCGTCAGAGTCAAAGTGGGAAATGTCCGTCGAACTGCCCAGAAACATCGCCGCTCGCCCTTGCTCGAAAAGTTGTTTGCTTTCATCATAATTGACCGTTTCAGGTGTCGGTGGCAAATAGGGGGCCATGTCGGCAACGGCTTGGAACGCCGCGACGACATGTTCATCGTTAAAACAACGGTGGCCTTCTTCGTATTTCAATCGGCCTTCACGCCCGCCTATAAAGTTGGGAGCCAAGCTCATAAATATCAGCTCCGAAGTTGCCCAACCCGTTTCTATCCCGTTGGCAAACGGGATAATTCCGGCCTCTTTGAGGGTTTGCGCGGTGGTGAGTAGTTCGGCCCAAGTGCTGGGGACTTTCAAGTTGAGTTCTTTAAAGATATCAATATTATAGTAAATTCCGTAGGAAACGGCCCTAAATGGAACCGCATACGGCTCGCCCCGATCAGAGAGCCAAGCTTGACGCGATTGTAAGTCAAAGTTTTCTGTTAAGCCGGGCAAGTTCCCTAGGGGTTCCAGATAACCGGCTTCAAAAAGGTAGCGAGAGCGCGAAAACGGTCTCAAATAGAACACATCGGCCGCTATATGATGTTCCAGTTGAAATTGCAGCATTGTAGTGTACCAAGGTACCACGACCGACTGGAATTTGACGGTAATATTGGGATGTTTGGCCGTGAAGTCGGCCAGAACTCGGTTGACTTTTTTTACCTCGACTGTTCGCCAAGCTCCAAAGGTTAAGACGACTTGGCCGTCGTCAGTTCTTGAGTCAGCCTGTTCTTGAGCAGTGGTTTGTTCTTGCTTCGACGTTTGGGTTGATTGAAGAAGGGATAAGCTTATATGGCCATAAATAGAAGCCATTGAGATGACCGTTATCAAAAACACCAGAGGATAAACAATTTTTCCGGTTAACACGATCTGTTTTAAGGCCACCTCATTTTTTTTAAGCCGCTGGCGTTGGCTGAGCAGTAGCAGTAACAGTTGGAATATGATTAGACCATAAATCACGTAAAAAGCATAATCAAGCGCCACCACATAACCGATCCCATCGGGTAAACCATTTGCCAGACTTAAGTGGAAAAAGGCCGCCGCGACTAGGGTAGCGCTGACGGCTTCCAGTGAAATTTCTTCAAAAGGCCAAAACATCATGAGGTATGATATAACCATCAAAAACAACAGAGGAAGCAAGTTTTTGGTGATAAAGCTTATAATATCTCTCTTGATTTCAATAACAGCATTAAAGCGTGAGTATTCGAGGTTGGAATCGGTTCCAAAAAATTTTGGATCACCTAAAGTGGTTTTACTTGTCACCGTGTCTTGAAATAAATTAGCAGCCTCGACTTCCCAATCGGTAATCAAGCTCAAGACGTTATTTTGCTTCAACTTGTTCAAAATCCCGTCGTTGGTGGTTTCACCCATGCCCACATAATCAACCACATAGATGAGGTTATTGCGGGTTAAGTGAGCATGGCGAAATTTCACGGCTAATTTTTGCGTATCAAAGGGGTAATCTCTAAAATAAAATTTTTCATGAAAATCGGCTTTGACATGGTAAGCCCGATAGATGACATCATTGGGCAAGAATTTTTCAACAATGGGTTCTCCCAACTGGAGTTGTTTAAATCCATCACGGATTGAATTGGTAAATTCAATGTTGGTGGCATCCACACCACGTTTATAGCGAAACCACAGGTAAAAATCGGCCTCATATTGGGAATTTTTGTCATCAATATTCCTGATTTCATTGAACTCGATGCCGGTGTAAACAATATTGGTTTTGTACATGTATTGTCCACCAATCGTCATAATGCGCCCGGCCGCTAATTCTTTCTCAAGTCCAGCGATACGGTTGATATCAGGTACTAGCTTAAATTGTGTCAAGGCGGAGATGAACTGCTGGTTTTTAAACACGCCTATTGCTAGAGGTTTAACCGCGTTTCCATGCTTATCAAAGTAAAAACGCCCGTCGATGCCATCAATGCCTTTTTCCATGCTTGTCAGGCGGGCTAAATAATCCCTAATTTGTTGGCGTTCTTCTGTTAATGCTTCAGGCTTACCTTGAACACCAGTTTCTATCATTGCCATAATCGCCACATAAGCAGCCTCATAAGCCGTTGCCGCGGCCCAAATGGGCGTTTCATGATACGTTTTGACATATTGACTTCGGCCCCTTTGTACGTTTTCGCCCCCAATATCAAAGAGCAGTGCTGCTTTATCATAGATACCATCCGAAAAAAAGCCTGGCTGAGCCTGTTCTTCAGGATATTCCTTAAAATTGGCACCCCACAGAGTGGACAAAATGGGATATTGCAAACCTTTGCGTTTGATTGAAACAATCACTTTTTTCGCTTCGGCGCTCTGCAAGGGTATCAAAATGATATCTGGCTGTTCTCGTACACGTAATAATTCTGTGCCAACATTCTCAATTTGTTCCTCGACATTATCTGCTTTGGCATTAACAATCCATTTATTTTTGATTTGTCCCTTCAAGCCGATGAAGGATTGTTCAAAATTCTCCGCCAGAGACAAAGAAGACTTATCTTGGTCATCATAGATGATGCTGACCGTTTTGTGTTTCATAATGGTTTTGACATAATTTGCCAAAAAAACACCATTAAGTCTATTGTTGGGTAGGACTCCAAAATACCAGTCGTTTCCTTCAGTGACTTGATCAGCCACACATAATGGGGTAATGGCTGGAATTTTCGCGTTTTGATAGACTTCTCCTCCTTTGATGCAGCCATTACTAAAAGTATGCCCTAGCACCACAAGCGCCTTTTTTTCTTCCGCAATCTGTAATGCGACTTGTTTGGCCTTCTCTTCATCGCCTTGATCGTCATACATTAGTAATTCAATCGGTTTGCCATTAACCCCGCCTGCTTGGTTGACGGACTCAACATACAGTTGAGCTCCTCTTTGCAGTGCCATTCCCTCCTCTCGAAAACTTTCATTCAGTGAACCCACAACGGCGATATAAATCGGCTCAGGTTCGGTAGAAAATACGCCCGATTTGTAGAAGACGGCAAACAGGGCTAAAGCCAATATCACAACAGAGAATATGAAGATGCGAACATTGAATTTGAGTTTCATAATATTTTTCAGTGATCAGTTATCAGTTATCAGTTATCAAAGTGGGTGGAGTATTTTATCTTTTTTTGAGCCGTTGTCAACGGCCGAAAGGCCCCGGCCCGTTTGTAGTAGGCGATTTATCGCCTCACTAGATTGGCGGCCATCAGTCCAAACTTTAGTTTGGCAGAAATATATATAAATTATTGATTTAGAAGCAGAACTCACGTTAGTACTCTTCTAAAAGTACAACGACACAAGCGCGGATAAGCGAATTTTAGTGGCTTTTGCAGCCAAGAGTACAGCGAATTACGTGGATAAGCGAATTTTTTTAGTGGCTTTTGCAACTACTACAAACGCTTAGTTGCTAAAGCAACTACTACAAACTCTTTTAGTGGCTTTTGCAACTACTACAAACTCTTAGTTGCTAAAGCAACTTAGTGAATTGTACTCAATCCGCTTATCCACGTAATCCGTTGTACTAAGCGTAATTAGTTGTACTAGCCACAATGAGTTGCACTAACCACAACTCGTACTCAATCCGTTTATCTGCCCGTAATCCGTTGTACTATCACTCCAAAAAGGGTTCCATTTCTGGAACCCCTTTGCGTAAGGCTACGCTTTTGAGTTGATGTGGACTAGAAGGAGTGGCATCAACTCAAGCTGGACTCCGGGTTTATCAAATTTCACCCTTTTCTTTCATCTCTTCTCGTAAACCTTCGATATCAGTTAACGATAAGCGACTGTATTGGGCGATCTTTGAGTTACTCATCGCGGGAGCATCTAGTAGCAGCTCCTGAGCTGTCTTGAGACGATCGTTTTTTAGGAGCTCGTTTTGTCTCCCTCTTTCCAGGTTTTCGTCCATCATTTTCGTGTGAAGTTCAGGGGAGGTGTCTTCTGTTTTAAGACGCTCAAAGAGCGTCTTTATTTCGCGAGTCCGAAATTGGTGTAAATACACCTCCCCCTTCAGGGTTTCGTGAATAGCCTGTATCCATTCTTTGCATTCTTCTGGCATTCCAGTGTCCGCTTCAGGCGCCTTGGTAAAAATATAAAACAACCGATGTTTGAGAGGAAAAAATTTTTCCTCAGTGATTTCATTGTCATTGAACTTCTTTACCTCGGTATCGTGGACAAGGATGTTGTTGCCGGGAACCGGTGAAAGCCTGTCGGTGAAGAAAACCAACGTATACACAGTTTTTGGGAAATGGTAGTCTTGTGAACTCTTGATGGTTTCTACAATCGCTGTCAGATGATAGTAGTAGAACCGCTCAAAGTTTTGAGAGTAGTTCACATGTTGCGCCTCTACAACCGTGCGGTTCTTTTCGTCTTCGGCAAACAAGTCAAACCTGACTTTCACGTTTCCTACCGGCCGGTGAAATTCCTTTTCGGTTTCGACTTCGTTGATTTGGAGGTTTACGCCGGTGAAGGCTTTGACCATTCTTTTGAAAACCTCCACACTACTGAACCCTTCTTGAAAAGCCGCTCTGCTTTCTAAAGAATGGACCGCGATTTTTTCGTGTTCAATTGTTTGAGTCACGGTGAATCTCCTACAATGATTATTATTTGACTCGCTGTTCAGGTTTTTTCGTGCGCCCAAACGCCCAAGGATTGTCAGTGAGGTTTTCTCTAACTAACAGCAACTACAAGGATTCGTTATAATAAAGGATTAGTTCGTGGCAAGTATGAGCGCTTTCGAGGTTTTCTCTAACTAACAGCAACTACAAGGATTCGTTATAATAAAGGATTAGTTCGTGGCAAGTACGAGCGCTTTCGAGGTTTTCTCTAACTAACAGCAACAACTACAAGGATTCGTTATAATAACGGATTAATTCGTGGCGTTTAAAAAAATTATCATTTTTTATACTTTTGTAAGCAAGTAATTGGGCCGTAATTTGCTTTATCCAATCCTTTATTATAACGAATCCCTGTAGGCACGCTTTTTAATCCGTTATTATAACGAAACGAAGTTCAGCGATAGCTAATCCCTGTAGTTAGCTGCGAAGCGCTATCCACCTACGCATATACGCGGCATTTGCTCAGAAGTGGTTGCAGCGAGGGCCATGAGTTGAAATTTCTTGAGTCATTTTGCGATATGGCCCACAATTATTGCTTGTCCTTACACATAAGTTTTTAAATGCTTTTTATCCGTTTATTTCGAGTATCCGTTGTACTCTCCGTTGACCTTCGAGTAGCGAATCGCTACCCACCTACGCATATATGCGGTATTTCTTATCCGTTTATCGGCCCGTCATCCGTTGTACTCTCCGTTTATTTCAAGTATCCGTTGTACTTATCAGTTTTGGGTAGAGTTGAAAACTCGGATTTGTTGGAAAACTCGGATTGTTGGCCTAACAAAAAATTGCGGTTTATCAATAAGTTACCGAGATTAACGTGATATCAAGCGTTTGAACGCGGACGGCCGTTTTTATATAACCCATTGATTTATAACGTCATGATAATTTTCAAACTCGCCGAGTTTACCTCATAAAATCGCATTTTGTGGCCCAAAATCGGCGTTTTTTAAACGTGAGATTTATCAATAACTTACTACCGATACCGCCTAATCAACGATTGAACGCTAAACAAATAAAATGAATTGACTCTCTGTGTTCCGCTGTGTCAACTCTGTGGCCTCTGTGTGTCTAAAAATCCAATGTCTTCGAGACCTCGGATTTTTTAAACCTGAAAAATTAACCTGTGCGAACTCCTAGCCACATTTGGACGGCAGCAGTTAACCGAGGTGAATTGCATTAATTTTCAACAGGTTATGTAGATAAGCCGCACGCCAAACCGATTTTTTTGAGAATGTTGCATTTTGTTTTTGAGTGTGGTTTTATATATATAAAATAATAGAATGGCAGCAACGGTGCGGCAACAAAAAGTGATTTAAATTCAATCACTTAGACGAGACATCATCAGTCATTGCCGATTTCGAGTGTAGGCAGTATTATAAAATAGCGTTTATTTTCAAAGAGTTAGGTGAAATTCCATGAGTAAGAGTACGGTTATTTAAGGGTTTAAAATAAGTCGGGTATCTAATTGATTTTGTTAAAATTATGCGCGTTTAAATGTGTTTTAGTTCAGGTTGATTGATATTTTTTAAAATCAGCGTAACAAATAAATTTTTAAAGGCCTTATTTTTAGTCGGGTTATTTTTTAAAAAGTTCTTTAATTTCAAAGACTTTAGCTAACTTTTAGGGGGTAGAAAATTCAACCCGACTTTTTATAAGGGTAGGTTGCGTAACTGATTTATTTTTATCGTTTAAATTCCAGGCAAAAATCATGCAAATTATGCTAACTTTTGACCACTTTTTTTGTGTGATAAATATCGCTTGTTACCTCTTGAAACTATTAGGGAAAAAATAGGCTCTAGGGTTTGAGAGTGGGTAGCTAATGCCAGCAATTGAAACAATAATTTATTTTGGTTTACAAAATTTTTCAAGGTTTGAGAGTGGGTAGCTAATGCCAGCAATTGAAACGCAACTTCTTAGTTGTTGTTTAGAATTATTTTGGTTTGATAGTAGGTAGCCAGCGACGGCAATTTACCTTGCAAACTCTGCGCTAGTCGGAGTTGTTTAGCAATGACACTAATTTGGTCAACGTTTTATAGGCGACATAAAAAAAGCCCCAAGTCTTTTTGACAAGGGGCTTTTTTTTATAAGGATTTATTTAATAATTCAAAAAGTTACCGTTGAGATGCGGTTCCCACGCTTTTCTTGAAGGCGCCTTGCGTTTGTAGTAGGCGCTTTAGCGCCTGAGTTAGTAGTAGGTGCTTTAGCGCCTTGCGTTTGTAGTAAGTGCTTTAGCGCCTGAGTTAGTAGTAGGCGCTTTAGCGCCTAAGTTTGTAGTAGGCGCTTGGGCGATAACTCGTGTGCCAAACAAAATAGACACATGGAAGGGCACAATACACAGAGGAACACCAAAACTATTATTTTTGTAGGGTTATTAGCACTGATTTGTGGGCCATCAAACCGTTTTTAATAATCAAACTTTGCATCAGACAATTAATTTATTTCAACAGAATGGCCCCAAAAGGCCCTCTATAGAAATCAATTAGTTAGGTGTAATGTGACAAAATAGAACTAGTTTGTAGTAGTACAGCGAATTGTGCGGATAAACGAATTTTACTTAGTTAGCTAAGAGTACAGCGAATTGCGCGGATAAGCGAATTTTACTTACTTAGCTAAGAGTACAGCGAATTGCGCGGATAAGCGAATTATACTTGACTTAGAGCGTGTTTTAAAACTCGACTTAATTCATTGTTTTATAACCAATAGACTCTTTTATAAGTTAAGTGATTGATTCTTGGACTTTTCAAACACGCTCTTAGTGGCTTTTGCAACTACTACAAACTCTTAGTGGCTTTTGCAACTACTACAAACTCTTTTAGTTGCTAAAGCAACTACTACAAACGCTTAGTTGCTAAAGCAACTACTACAAACTCTTGAGTTGCTAAAGCGACTACTACAAACGCTTAGTTGCTAAAGCAACTACTACAAACGCTTAGTTGCTAAAGCAACTACTACAAACGCTTAGTAGCTGAAGGAAAGCCACTAAGCGGCATTGGAGGACTCGCCTACAAACTCCGTCAATTCCAATCAAAAGAGGTTTCAATAGTGCCATGAGTTGAAATGGTTTCAACAGGAGGGCCATGATTTTAAATTCGTTGAGTCATTATGCGATATGGCCCACAATTATTGCTTGTCCTTACCGCTTGTAATAGGCGCTTTAGCGCCTTGGTTTGTAGTAGGCAGTCTTGTGCCAAACGGAAGGAATACGACTAGTGCCGGAGAGCGAAAATACCCAAACCACTCAGCCTATAGTTTGTCAGATAAATTAAGTTAGCAAGTACTTAGGATTAGGGTAGACTGCCAAACTAAAGTTTGGACTCCTGAACAAGACACCTTTGGGCCGGTTCAAACCATTGAGCCAGCCCATCTTGCAGCGCTTCGGCCGCCTCAGTGGGTGTTTTTTTGCCCATGATGACGGCCGCTGTGCTTTTCTGCATCAGTGCTTTGCCGTTTGGTATACCCTCCATCAACTTTGGAAATACCCAAAGCACGTCCGTTTCACGCCCCTCAGTCAGAGCAAGGAAGGCCTTCGCGTGCTGATTACGGATATCAGGTGCTTTTTTGTGCATGGCAAAAAAGCCGGGTAACTCATTGCTAAATAGTTCACCCGTTTCTGGTTTGGTTAGCCATTCCAAGAATAGCTTTGCTTCTTCCTTGTGCTTTGAAGCGGCGTTCAATCCGACACCAAAACCGGAATGATAGATGATATACTCAGACTGTCCTGCTGGGGCTGGGATGGCAAAAACACTCCAGTTAAAATCCAGTTTTTCAGATTCAAGGTGGGAAATTTCTATAGAACGGGCCAGAAACATCGCCGCTTGCCCTTGCTCGAAGAGTTGTTTGCTTTCCTCATAATTGACCGTTTCAGGTGTCGGTGGCAAATAGGGGGCCATGTCGGCAACGGCTTGGAACGCTGCAACGACCTGTTCATCGTTAAAACAACGGTGGCCGTTTTCGTATTCCAATCGGCCCTCACGCCCGCCTATAAAGTTGGGCGCCAAGTTCATAAATATCAGCTCCGAGGTTGCCCAACCGGTTTCTATCCCGTTGGCAAACGGGATCGTTCCGGCCTCTTTGAGGGTTTGCGCGGTGGCGAGTAGTTCAGCCCAAGTGGTGGGCACTTTCAAATCCAGTTTATTGAAGAGATCAATATTATAATAAATCGCCTGGGAAACTGCCCGGAAAGGTACCGCATACGGCTCGCCCTTATCAGAGAGCCAAGCTTGACGCGAATGTCGATCAAAGTTTTCTGTTAAGCCAGGCAAGTTCCCCAGTGGTTCCAGATAACCGGCTTCAAAAAGGTAGCGAGAGCGCGAAAACGGTCTCAAATAGAACAGATCGGGCGCTATCTGATGTTCCAGTTGAAATTGCAGCATTTCAGTGTACCAAGGTACCACGGCTGGCTGGAATTTGACGGTAATATTGGGATGTTTGGCCGTGAAGTCGGCCAGAACTCGGTTGACTTTTTCTACCTCTATTGTTCGCCAAGCCTCAAAGGTTAAAACGACTTGGCCGTCGTCCGTCGTTTTTGAGTCAGCCTGTTCTTGAACAGTGGTTAGTTCTTGCTTCGACGTTTCGGTTGATTGAAACAAGGACAAGCGCATATCGCCATAAATATAAGCCATTGAGATGACCGTTATCAAAAACACCAACGGAAAAACGACTTGTCCTATTAAGGCGATAGGTTTCAACGCCTCCGTATTTTCTTTAAGGATAGCGCGTTGGCCGATCACAAGCACTAACAGTTGGAAGACGATTAGCCCATAAATCACGTAAAAAGCATAATCAAGTGCCACCGCATAACCGATCTCATCGGGTAAACCATTTGCCAGACTTAAGTGGAAAAAGGCCACCGCCACTAGGGTACCGCTGACAGCAGCCACTGAACCTTCTCCAAAAGGCAAAAACAGGATTAAATATGAGATACCCAACAAAAACAACAGAGGAAGCAAGTTCTTGATGAGAAAGCTCACAATATGTCTCTTGATTTCAATAACCGCATTGAAGCGTGAATATTCGAGGTTGGAATCGGTTCCAAAAAAGTATGGATCACCTAAAGTGGTTTCATTTTTCACCGTATCTTGAAATAAATGAGCCCTGTTGACTTTCCAATCGGTAATCAAGCTCAAGACGTGATTTCGCTTAAACTTATTCAAAATTCCTTCGTTGCTGGTTTCACCCATGCCCACATAATCAACCACATAGATGAGGTTATGGCGGGTTAGGTTAGCATGGCGAAATCTCACCGCCACAGATTGCGTATCAAAGGGGTAATCTCTAAACTGAAAATGTTCCTGAAAATCGCCTTTGATATGGTAAGCCCGATAGATGATATCATTGGGCAAGATTTTCTCATCAATGGGTTCTCCCAACTTGAGTACTTTAAATCCATCACGGATTGAATTGAGAAAGTTAATTTGGGTGGCATTGACACCACGTAGATAGCGAAACCACAGGTAAAAATCGGCCTCATACTGGGATTTTTTGGCATCAAGATGACTAACTTCATTGAAATCTATGCCGGTGTAGACAATATTGGTTTTGTACATGTATTGTCCACCAAGAGTCACAATGCGCCCGGCCGCTAATTCTTCCTCAAGATTAGCAATACGTTTGATGTTATGCACCAGTTGAAACTGTGTCAAGGCGGAGATAAGCTTTTGGTTTTTAAACACGCCGACGACTAAGGGTTTAACCGCGTTTCTATGCTGATCAAAGTAAAAAGGCCCGTTGAGACCTTTGACGGTTCTTTCCAGACTTGTTCGGCCGGCTAAGTAATCCCTCAATTTTTGGCGTTCTTGTTTCAGCGTTTCTGGCAAGCCTTGAACTTTGGTTTTTTGCATCACGTCAATAGCCACCATGGCGGACTCGTATGCCATTGCCATTACCCAACCAGGTTTTTCAGGGTATTTTCTGACATATTCACTTCGGATATGTTGTACGCTTTCACCTCCAATATCCCAGATCAGGGGAGACGCTACATAAATACCATCCGTAAAATAGCCGGGTTGTGCCTGTTCTTCAGGGTATTCATTAAATAGGGCCGGAACCACCGAGTTACTAGCGACGATGGGAGATTTTAAACCTTTACGTTTCATTGAAACGATAAACTTTGTCATTTCACGGTCGCGCAATTGCACCAAAATCAGACCGGGGTTTTCCAGCAATAACGCACTCGCCGTTTCTTCTATCTGTTCGTCCACGTTGTCCGCTTTGGCATTAACTACCCATTTTTTGTTGATTTTGCCCTTTAAACCCAAAAAGGCGTTTTCAAAGTCATTAACCACAATGGTGGGCAAATCATCTTGGTCATCATAAACGATACTGACCCGTTCGTGTTTCATAATTTTTTTAACATAATTTGCAAAAAAAACACCTTCATATCCACTGTTGGGAATCGTTCTAAAATACCACTCATTCCGTTCAGTCACGTAGTCAGCATTACATAAAGCGGTAATGGCCGGCAGGCCCGCTTCTTTATAAACTTTTCCCCCTTCGGCACAGACATAACTAAAAAAATGCCCCAGTACAACGAGAGCCTTATTTTGCGCCACAATATCGAGGGCGACTTGTTTGGCCTTCTCTTTATCACCTTGGTCGTCAAACACAAGTAATTCAACGGGTTTACCATTAACCCCGCCCGCTTGGTTGACAGTGTCAAGATACATTTGGACCCCGTTGACCATTTCCTTGCCTTGTTGTTGATAACCTTCATTCATTGAAGTCACAAGGGCAATATAAATCGGCTCCTCTTTTGAAAAGAGGCCCGTTTTGAACAGGGCAAAAAGGACTAAAGCCAATATCAACAGAGTGAATAGGCGAGTATTGCGTTTAAATTTCATTACTGGTTCTTCGTTATCAGTTGTTGGGTTTTGAGAGTGAATTGAGTGTTCGTTCATAAATTTTTTGAACCCCAAGCCAGGGGCGTTGCCCCTGGCTATATTAATCTCGCCCCGTTGGGGCTAATTTGTTAACTTTAGCCGGAGTCCAAACTTTAGTTTGGCAGTCGTCTAAACGTAAGGAAGGCCGGCGTTCAAACTTTAGTTTGACAGTGCCAAACAGTCTCTGACACTCTCAAACTAAAATCGTTGCTCCCGTTTTTGCTCTTTAAACTCAATGTTCAAGTTTTTTTAGCAATAACTACAGGGATTGCATTAAAGCCACGGATGGGGGTTATTAACCGAGGTATGAACTGTGAGGGTTCACGAGACTTCATCCAATTGATGCTCTATTTTATCTTAGGCTTATCCGTGGCTTTAATGCAATCCTTGTAGTTTGACGATAAAACCCTTAGCATTAATACGTCAATAACGGGTAATTTGTGGGCCATAGACTGAAATGAGTCAGTTTTTATGATCTGTGAGAAGTCATTAATTGATTACTTTTTTTGACGATAAAACCCTTAACATTAATACGTCAATAACGGGTAATTTGTGGGCCATAGACTGAAATGAGTCAGTAAAGGATTCACGTTAATCGTCTATAACTCAATGTTCAAGTTTTTTTAGCAATAACTACAGGGATTGCATTAAAGCCACGGATGGGGGTTATTAACCGAGGGTTTTTATGATCTGTGAGGGTTCACGAGACTTCATCCAATTGACGATTTGTTTTATTTTAAGTTTATCCGTGGCTTTAATGCAATCCTTGTCGTTCTGTTTTGGAAACTTGAACATCAAGTTAAAAAAACTAACTTTTGCGTAGACGTTTGGACGGATTTAAAAGCGTTGCCAAAAGTTTGGACTCCTGCCAAACTCAAGTTTGGACTCCGGACTCCTGCCAAATTCAAGTTTGGACTCCGGACTTCTGCCAAACTAAAGTTTGGACTCCTCCTTACGTTTGGACGACTGATAACGGATCACTGAACACTGCTGCTCACTGATAACTGATAACTGATAACTGATAACTGCTATAGATAGATATAAGCCATTGAGATTATCGCTATCAAAAACGCAATAGGATAAACAATTTGTCCTATTAAGGCGACAAGTTTTAAGGCTTCTTCATTTTCTTGAAACAGATCGCGTTGGCTGATCACTAGCAGTAACAGTTGGAATATGATTAGCCCATAAATCACGTAAAAAGCATAATCAAGTGCCACCGCATAACCGATCCCGTCGGGTAAACCGTTTGCCAGACTTAGGTGGAAAAAGGCCACCGCCACTAGGGTACCGCTGACAGCCGCCACTGAACCTTCTCCAAAAGGCAAAAACATGATCAAGTATGAGATACCCACCAGAAACAAGATAGGGAGCAAGTTCTTGGTGATAAAGCTAAGCGTATCTCTTTTGATGTCAATGACGGCATTAAAGCGTGAGTATTCGAGGTTGGAATCGGTTCCAAAAAAGCTTGGATTACCTAAAGTGGTTTCATTTGTTATCGTGTTTGGAAAGAAATTAGCCCCCTTGACTTCCCAATCGGTAATCAAGCTCAAGACGTGATTTCGCTTAAATTTAGTCAAAATCCCTTCGTTGCTGGTTTCACTCATACCCACATAGTCAACCACATAGATGAGGTTATGGCGGGTTAGGTTAGCATGGCGAAATCTCACCGCCACAGATTGCGTATCAAAGGGGTAATCTCTAAACTGAAAATGTTCCTTAAAATCGCCTTTGATATGGTAAGCCCGATAGATGGCCTCATTGGGCAAGATTTTCTCAGCAATGGGTTCCCCCAACTTGAGTTCTTTAAATCCATCACGGATTGAATTGAGAAAGTTAATGTGGGTGGCATTTATACCACGTAGATAACGAAACCATAAGTAAAAATCTACCTCAGCCTTGGAATTTTTGATTTCAAGCTGACTCACTTCATTGAAATCTATGCCGGTGTAGACAATATTGGTTTTGTACATATATTGTCCAGCAAGCGTCACAATACGTTCAGCGGCCAATTCTTTGTCAAGATTACCAATAAGTTTGAGATCAGATACTGGTTGAAACTGTGTCAAGGCGGAAATAAATTGCTGTTTTTTAAACACGCCTACGGCTAAGGGTTTAACCGCGTTTCCATGCTTATCAAAGTAAAAACGTCCATTGATGCCTTCAATGCCCTTTTCCATGCGGGTCAGTGTGGCTAAATAATCTCTCATTTTTTGGCGTTCTTCTGTCAACGCTTCTGGTTGGCCTTTAATTCCAACTTTTTGCATCGCCTCGATAGCCAAAGAAGCGGCCTCGAATGCCATTGCCACCATCCAAATGGGTTTTTCTTGGTATTTTCTGATATATTCCTTTCGGCCTTTCTGTGCAGATTCACCCGTAATATCCCATATCAGGGGCGCTGTGGCATGGATACCGTCGGTAAAATAACCGGGTTGTGCTTTTTCTTCTGGATATTCACTAAAACTGGCCGCAAAGGTGTTTTTACCCACTGTATCACCACCGATAATGGGATAGTGCAAACCTTTGCGTTTCATTGAGACGATGAATTTTTTCGCATTTTTGGTAGGCAATGCTAAAAAAATCAGGCCGGGGTTATCCCGTAAGAATGCTTCGGTGATCTTCTTAATTGAGTCGTCTACGTTGTCAGCTTCAGCATGAATATTCCATTTCTGTTTGATTTGTCCTTTTAAACCTCTGAATGGGTTTTCAAAACCCTTCATAAGGGAACGAGAATAATCATTCTGATCATCATAGACAATGCTGACCGTTTTGTGCTTCATAATCCTTTTGACGTAATTTGCCAAAAAAACACCTTGGAATTGATTGCCGGGGACGACTCGAAAATACCAGTCATTCTCTTTGGTGACGGCATCGGCCATACATGAGGGTGTAATGGCTGGAATGCCGGCCTGTTGGTAAACTTGTCCGGCTTTGATGCAAGCGTTGCTGAATAGATGTCCTAGCACGACGAGGGCTTGGTTTTGCTTGGCGATCTCTAACGCAATTTGTTTGGCCTTCTGTTCGTCACCTTGATCGTTGTACACAAGCAACTTAACCTGTTTGCCATTAACCCCGCCGGCTTGGTTGATGGTGTCAATATAGAGTTGAGCACCCCGGCGCATGGCTTCTCCTTCGGCTCGAAAATGTTTATTCACGGAATGCACAAGGGCGATATAAATCGGCTCTTCTTGTGATGAAAAGAGGCCCGATTTGAAGACGGCAAACAGGGCTAAAGCCAATAATATCAGCAGAGTGAATATGAAGAGGCGAGCGTTGAACTTGAACTTCATCGCCCGTTCTTCGTTATCAGTTGTTGGATTGAGATAGTGAATTAAGTATTTGTTCATAAATGGTCTCTCAGAAAGTGTTTTAAGCATTAATCCTTGTAGTTCTTTTAGGGGGCAACAATAACTACAAGGATTCGTTAGAATAAAGGATTAGAGCGTGGCGGTGTTTGGATTAAAAGCTAACTTGCGGTTTTTTATCCTTTTTTATAACGAACATCGCGAAGCTAATCCTTGTAGTTGCTTTTTTTTAATCCGTTATTATAACGAATCCTTGTAGTTGCTTTATCCGTTATTATAACGAATCCTTGTAGTTGCTTTATCCGTTATTATAACGAATCCTTGTAGTTGTAGCTTTTATCCTTTTTTATAACGAATCCTTGTAGTTGTAGCTTTTATCCTTTTTTATAACGAATCCTTGTAGTTGTTGGTTTTATCCGTTATTATAACGAATCCTTGTAGTTGTAGCTTTTATCCTTTTTTATAACGAATCCTTGTAGTTGTTGCTTTTATCCTTTTTTATAACGAATCCTTGTAGTTGTTGCTTTTATCCTTTTTTATAACGAATCCTTGTAGTTGTTGCTTTTATCCTTTTTTATAACGAATCCTTGTAGTTGTTGCTTTATCCGTATCGATTAACACTATGCTTTTGCTCCTACTACGAACCGGTTTAAGTCGCTAAAGCGACTACTACGAACCAAGTTCTGTAATGTACGGCATTCTCATCTTCTCCTCGTAGTCTTCAACAAAAATTAATTAGGGAGAGGGGGAATCTAAATCGGTTTTTGGGACGACAGTAATCTGAACATTTTCTATTTGGGAACTAGATCGGCTATATTCAAAAAAATCATCATAATAAGTGTAAAAGAACCTTATTCTGACGTTGTGTTCGCCTAATGTTGCTGTCTCAGTCGCCGTGAGTTGTACTCGCGCTATCATTGTACATCGAGAGATTACACCGCTACTGGTTATGGTACCAAAAAGGTTATTGGTATCTATTTCATCAAATTCAGCATAAGCAGTGATGAGATAATCGTCACTTGCAAAACAAACAGATTCATAAATAGAAAATGTTTTGGTTTCGCTCGGTTGCAGTTGTATTATTATTTCTTCTTCATCAAACTCACTGCAACCTAAAACCATCAGAGCAAGACTTGTTAACAAGACTTGTTTCATTAGAAATGATTTATGCATAAATTGTCTCCTAATCAAAAGAAACCAAGGCTGAACGCCGGAGTCATGAGCGAAGCGAGATCATTTTAAACAAACTGTTTTACCCAGAAGGGGGGTGAAAATAATTAATGATTAATGATTAATGATTAATGATTTTAAGGATATTTCGTTTTTATGAGTGATTTAATGAAGAGGAACAAAAGTGGGATCAAGTTATCGATCCCTCGGAACTTGATTTTCACCACCCCAAGTAAAATGTGAAACTTTCGTTCCGAGCGTAGCGAGATAAACTTTCGTTCCGAGCGTAGCGAGATAAACCTGTGGTAAAGGTATTAGAGATGCGCCAACCCTGAAAGGGTTGAATGTGAAATAAAACTATTTCATAAAGAAGGTATTGAAGTTCCGTTTCGTCTATTTATTTAATTATTTTGATTGGCTTATGTGATTTTAATTGAGATAATTTAACAAACATTCAACCCCTTCGGGGTTGGTACCCCAGTACCCCAGGTTTCACCTGGGGCTATTCACATTCAACCCCTTTGGGGTTGGTTGTGGAAGGCTCGCTTCCACAGGTGGAGCCTGCGGCTATTCTGAAACTGTCGATTTTAAAATGATTTCCATGCCAAGTATAACAACTTTAAAAAGACGGTTTTTCGTTTTGAATCATGGCATAGGCGGAGTGGTTATGAATGGATTCAAAGTTTTCTGATTCAACCACATAAGAAGCAACCCGATCATCTTTATTCAGTTTGGCTGCTATGTCGCGTACCATGTCTTCAACAAATTTTGGGTTGTCATAAGCGTGTTCAGTGACGTGTTTTTCATCGGGGCGTTTGAGTAAGCCATACAGTTCACTGGAAGATTCTTTTTCCACCAAATCAATAAGATCTTCTATCCACAAAAAGCCGTTAGTTTTAGCGGTGACAGTGACATGGGAGCGTTGGTTGTGTGCCCCGTAGTCGGAAATTTCCTTGGAACAAGGACATAAGCTGGTGACGGGAACAACCACTTTGAGCGTAATTGTTGGCGCTTCACCGGTGATTTCACCGATAAACGTCACTTCATAATCAAGTATACTTTTTACGCCAGAAACAGGGGCCAGTTTTATGACGAAATAGGTGAAAGTCATTTCAATATGCCCAGCCTCCGCTTCTAAACGCTCAGTCATTTCCGCAAGCATATGTTTAAACGATTCTACGGTAATTTCGTATTCATGCTCGCTGAGGATTTCCACAAACCGCGACATGTGTGTGCCCTTGAAGTTATGCGGCAAGTTCACGTACATATTGAAATTAGCGATAGTGTGTTGTTCACGCCCTGAGCGATCTTTAACGCGCACGGGATATTTAATGTCTTTAATACCAACTTTATCAATCGCAAGATGCCGCGTGTCGGCATTACTTTGGACATCGGGCATACATAAGGTGACGGGCTTATTCATGGTAATCCTCTCAATTTAACTAGGAAATGGGAAAGGAGAAAGGTAAACCGCCTAGCCCCTTTCGCCTACTCCTTTTTTCGTGACGGTGTGTGGCCTCAATGTTTCAGTTTATAAATAGACTTAGCACCGTTACAAACTTCGTTACCGAGCTTTGCTATATCCAGAAAGCTTTTTACACACCCCTCGAGGGGTGTGTTTAGAGAGAGGCTAGGGGAGTGTTATTTGTTTTTAAGTCGCTAATTCGCTCAAATGTTTGGTGACAGCGCGTACAATTCCCTCAGCATCTAAGCCACATTGCGCTAACAGTGTAGCAGTCTCACCGTGTTCAATAAAGCGATCTGGTAAACCTAAATTGAGTACGGGCGTTGAGTTGGCGTGTGGCTGTAGACATTCATTTACGGCGCTACCCGCTCCGCATAAGATGACGTTTTCTTCGATTGTCACCAGCAGACCATGTTGTTGTGCTATTCTCTTGACCATTTCAACATCTAAGGGTTTGACAAAGCGCATATTCACAACGGTGGCATCGAGTTGTTCGGCCGCTTCTAAGGCCGCTTTCAACAGTGTTCCAAAGACTAATAGGGCAACTTTGTGTCCTTCACGACGTAATGTCGCTTTGCCTATAGGCAAGGTTGTCAACTTTGGTTCAACGGGTACGCCGACACCGCAGCCGCGAGGATAACGCACTGCACTGGGGCCTTCGTGCTGAAAACCGGTTGTAAGCATTTGGCGACATTCATTTTCATCGGCCGGGGCCATAATTAGCATATTGGGGATGCAACGTAAATAGGCAAGATCAAAACTGCCCGCATGGGTGGGGCCGTCGGGGCCGACTAAACCGGCGCGATCAATGGCAAACAACACCGGCAAGTTTTGCAGCGCCACATCATGTATTAATTGGTCGTAGGCACGTTGTAAAAAGGTAGAATAAATTGCTACCACCGGTTTTAAGCCTTCACAAGCGAGGCCAGCAGCCAAAGTGACGCTATGTTGTTCAGCAATGCCGACATCAAAATAACGATCTGGAAATAATTCCGAGAAATCGACTAAACCTGAGCCTTCACGCATCGCCGGGGTAATGCCGATTAAACGCTCATCATGGGCGGCCATATCACACAACCAGTCGCCAAAGATTTTAGTGTAGGTTGGCGCGTGGGCTGATTTTTCCACCATTTTGCCGGTTTTAGGGTCAAAGGCGGTGACACCGTGATACTCACAGGGATCGTCTTCAGCACTTGGATAACCTTTGCCTTTTTGGGTGACGATGTGTAAGAATTGTGGGCCTTCCAAGGCCTTCATATTTCTTAAGGTTGTTAGCAAGGTCAGCAAATCATGCCCATCAACGGGGCCGATGTAATTAAAGCCTAATTCCTCGAACAATGTCCCCGGTGCTACCATGCCTTTGACATGTTCTTCAGTGCGCCGTGCCAACTCTCGCATTGTCGGTATAGGTTTAAGGATTTGTTTACTGCTTTCGCGCACCGAAGCATAAAGCGGACTCGACAACACTTTTGCCAAATAATTGGACAAGCCTCCCACATTTGGGGAAATCGACATGTCGTTATCGTTTAAAATAACTAACAAATTGGCATCCAGATCGCCGGCATGATTGAGTGCTTCAAATGCCATACCGGCCGTCATGGCCCCATCGCCAATAATGGCCACGACTTGACGGCCATTCCCTAATTGGCGATTGGCAATCGCCATGCCCAAGGCGGCACTGATAGAGGTACTTGAATGCCCCACCCCGAAAGCGTCATAAATACTTTCGCTACGCTTGGGAAAACCGGCAACACCACCGTGTTGGCGCAGGGTAGACATGGCTTCACGCCGCCCGCTGAGGATTTTATGGGGATAACTTTGGTGTCCTACGTCCCAAACTAAGCGATCTTCTGGCGTGTTGAAGACGTAATGTAGGGCAATGGTGAGTTCAACTACACCCAAATTGGAGGCAAAATGACCGCCAGTGCGGCTTAGGGTTTCCACTAAAAAATTGCGTAATTCCTTAGCCAGTGTGGGCAATTGCTGTTCTGGCAACTCGCGCAATTGGGTAGGCGTTTGAATTTTGTCTAGTAATAATTGGTTCATTATATAATGCTAGTGGCGCTCAACAAGAAATAAGGTCAATTAAAATGTAATAATCGCGCTTTATGCTTTGTCTTGCAAGGGTACGGCCTCACCAGAGAATAGCGACATATGGGGTGCGTTTGTCTATTACCAATTACCCACAATTACCAGATATGAGAAGAGTGGCTGAGGTGGCGCGAATATCTATATTGCACCGGGCGTATCTGGGGGGGTGAAATTTATGAACCTTCGGTCTGCCTTGCTAATTGTGAAACGAAGTCACTACGCAAATAGACGTTTACCGAAGATCAGCGAAGCTCATGAAAATATAATCAATAACTGATTGTTTGTTCAGTGATTAAAAAATGAAGAATAAAAATGGGATCAATTTGTAACACCCAATTGAACCTGAGTCAAGCACCAGCCCAAGGCGTATCTATTGGTTGGGGGACACGGAGGGTGGTATTGAGGGCGATAACTTGAAATTGAAAGGAAAATGAGATTCCTCAATTTCAATCAAACCCTCGAAACGCCCTATTTTATAAAATTATGAATAAACAATAGGTTACGTCGCTATGGCCGGTTTGGGAGGATTACGATATAAATAAAATGGTTTTTTGATTGATGAGGCGAATGCCTGATCGATACCTTGGGATAGGCCCTGGGGTAGTGAAAATTGTGTTTCAGGCAAAAGTTTCGCTCCGCGAAACTTTTGCCTGAAATAGTTAATTGTTAATGAAAAGCTAATCAATAAGTTATTGTTAAAAAAGGCGGAATAAAAATGGGATCAAGTTTTAGAACCCGTTGGAACCTCCTTTTCACCACCCCAGATAGGCCCTCCCCCAACAATAAATGAAAAACGAAAAATGAAAAATAAAAAATACTAAGGTGTCAAACATAAGCGGTTTTTTTGGGGCCAGGTTGGCAAATTGATTAACTTGATTTGATTGATGGCCCTATCGATAAAAACTTCTAAAAGGACAAGTGGGACATACCCCAAAAAACACGCCCCTAACCCTTCGATTCGGGGAATTAGACTTTGCACCGTTAAAAATGATCTCGCTCCGCTCGGTAACTTCGTAAAGCGTTTTTTATCGTAGCGAAGCTCGTTACTTCGTTTGAGAATCGCGACACACCCCGAAATCCCGTCTCAAGAAGAGATTGCCCCCATACGCATAAAGGCACTATTTTTGCATAATGTCGTTTTACATTTTAATTTTAATGACTTAGCGCAATTGAGGCGGGCCAAAACCGCCGCTCTCCCAAGGGCCATTTTTTCCCCGTCAATCCCTTCAACTTCAAACACCGATGCTTTCACTCCCCCGTTTCAGTCGATTATCGTCGTGGCTGTGGTGCAAATTAAAAGGGGGAGCTAATTAATTAACAATTAACAATTAACAATTAATTATTAATTATTAGTAAGGGGGGTAGGGCTGTGTTTCAAATCCTAACCGTTTGCAGTATAGTCACCTTGATAGAGGGGAAGCAAGGGGGTAAAGTTTTTCAGGAAAAACTTTTGCCTCGAAAATTATTCCCGTGTTAAGTATATTACCAATTACCAATTACCAGTTACTAATTATACAAGGATAATCAATCCATGGGGCACAAAATCGCATATCCACGACTACCGACTACCATCATTTACAAAAAGCCAAAAACTGGCCCGATTTGGTTCATCATAAAGTGGATAAGACATTTTTTGGTGGCGCTGGGTTTGTTGCTGTTGGCGGGCTTGCTGTTTTTGTACTTTTATGGCCAACAAATGGCACCTTCCTTTGATGAGGAATTCCTTGGCTTTCTCGGCCAGTTTGTCATTAAACAGGTTTTATTGAAAAAAGATGTTGCCAGCGCAATGCTTATAAAAACACCACTAGAAGTGGGTGTGACGATAGAAGAAGCTATCAAGGCCATGAAAAAGCATGCTAATCAATTGAATATTAAATTTATTAGCAGTTATCCCTTATCTCAAGAAATCAAGGCCACCGCGGCAAAACCTCATCGATTTGTGGAGATATTTGAATTTTGTGATGCCTCGGTTGCTGCCTCTTTGTTGGAACATAATCCCGATTTTGCCGCCTATCTACCTTGCCGAATTGCCTTGTATGAGGACTTAGGTGGTCAAGTTTGGTTTGCTATCTTGGATCTGGAGTTACTACTTCACGGAACTCAAGGCGTAGAGCCTTTTGTCAAAGTGCAAGCCTCAAAGATTCAAGGGGGTTTGTTAAAAATTATGGGGGCCGGGGCACACGGGGTATTCTAATTTTTAGATTTAGAATGCGAATTAAGGGTTGAATTGAATAAAAACAAATCAATGACTTATAAAAACGACTTGATTGAAAGTTATTTTATAAGTCTTTTTTCAGTCTTTTAAATTTTTAAGTTTTATTTTCAATGACTTATAAAACGACTTGATTGAAAGTTATTTTATAAGTCTTTGTTCAATTTTTAATTTTTAATTTTTATTTAACCCTTACCCTCTCCCTCAAGGAAGCTTACCTTTACCCACAAGTGTTCAAAATTAATCATTAATCATTAATCATTAATCATGACATATTAAAACAATCACTTAACTAAAAAGTGAGTCATTCATTAACCACTCTGAATTATTTTCAATAACATACCGACTTGTGGGTAAAGATTAGCTCAAGGGAGAGGGAATTTCGGCCGGAAAGCAAGTGGCTTTTTATTTTTCAATCAGTTGTTTACATTTCAGCCAATAAGTGGTCATTTCGCATGAAATCGCGTTGCCAAGCAACATAGTCGCTATTTTCCAACGGGCAAAAAAAGCCGAAAAAATATGTCATTTTGCTAATTAGAAATCCGATTTTTTAAAAAAATCGGATTTCTTTGGATTTCTTTAACCTCACTAACTCCTTTCTCCTTTTTCCTTTCTCCTTTCTCCTTTCTCCTTTCTCCTTTCTCCTCCCCCCTAACTCATCATGGCCGCGACACGTTCCGTCGTCGGTTGTTCTACAACTCCTTTTTCTGTGACAATCACATCTACTAATGCGGCCGGGGTGACATCAAATGACGGATTCCATGCCTTTGCCCCGTTCGCTGCCATCGGTTGTCCACCTATCGTCAGCACTTCTTCCATCGCTCGCTGTTCAATCACAATTTGACTACCTTCCGCTAAATTCATGTCAACGGTTGAGGTGGGCGCGACTACCATGAATTTTACGCCATGTTGACGTGCTAAAATAGCCAGACTATAAGTGCCTATTTTATTGGCAACATCACCATTAGCCGTGATACGATCTGAGCCAACGATAATCCAATCTACCCGTTTTTGCAGCATCAAAGCGGCAGCGGCACTGTCGGCTAATACGGTAACAGGAATATTATCTTGTAGCAATTCCCAAGCGGTTAAACGTGCGCCTTGTAGCCAAGGGCGAGTTTCGTCAGCATAAACTTGGCTAACTTTTCCTGCTGCATACGCGCTGCGAATCACACCCAAAGCGGTACCATAGCCGCCCGTTGCCAATGCCCCAGCATTGCAATGCGTCAAAACGCGACAGCCTTGCGGCAATAATGCTGCTCCTAAATCTCCCATTTGGTGGTTAGCATCAATATCTTCTTGTTGAATGCGCCTTGCTTCTTCCAACAACGTGGGTACCGGGTTGCCGGTGATTTTGGCAAAACACGCTTTCATGCGTTCTAAAGCCCATACTAAATTAACCGCGGTGGGACGCGCTTGTGCCAATTGCTGCATGTCAGGTTCGATAACGGTTTGCCAATTATCGGGGGCCGTCGCGTGGGCTGCTTTGGCGGCTAACACGACACCATAGGCTGCGGTGATACCAATAGCCGGTGCGCCGCGCACAACCATATCCTTGATAGCCTGTGCTACATTGGGTGCATTTTCTAGCACCATCACCGTTTGCTCTTGTGGCAATTTGCGTTGATCTAATAAATGTAGTTGATCGGCCCGCCAAGTCACGGCGCGTAGGGTGTCATATTGGTAAGTCATAATCTTTAATTCTCCAAGAGTTCGTTTCAGCGTGTCACGCTGTGCTAATGAAAAATGAAAAATGAAAAATGAAAAATGATTAAATCAATGAGAATTCTATAAATGAAAAGTTCATTTTTTCATTTTCACCGATTTGAACTACGTTCTGTAGTTCTAGGAAAGGGATAATAAGTACCCGGCCAGAAGTTTTTCGGTATTTTTACTACGAAACAGATTGTTTTTATTAACTTTATATTTGAATAACATACGAACGGGTACTTATTTGTATGGAACGACAAATCATTTGGAACTATTATAGCGTTTCATATGTACCGAAAGTACAACTTCTTTTAGGAATAAACGGATTTTTAGGATTTTAAATTTGAGTTTTTTATCTGCTATAGATTTTCAGAAAAATAATTTATTTGGCAGCCTGAAAGCGAAAGTCCCCTAAAGGGGACTAAATAATTATCTGAATATCTATAGCTTGCTAATTCAATCCCTTATTTAATTTTCACCTTTTTCAAGTACGTTCCGTATATATCAAAAATAAATCCTATTTATTGAATAACTCGTGCTTAGACGAAAACCGGCCTAAACGTTATTAAAGCGGGTTTTCGTTCCAAGTTACCTAGAATGAAAACCTGCTAGATACAGAAGTTTTCTGTCAAGCACTTAATGGGATTTATCACTCGTTGTTTCCTGAAAAATACTATTTATTTAATAAAAAATCGTCGTTGTTGGATTTATTTAATAACAAATCATATTTGTTGGATTCAAAAATCGTAGTTGTTGGATTTGTTCTTTTTAAGGGAGTAAAGTTTGTACTCCATGTACAAACTAAAGTTTGTACTTCTTCTACAAACTAAAGTTTGTACTCCGTGTACAAACTAAAGTTTGTACTCTAAGCTCACTTATGAGACACAACCATGAATTTACACTTTCTCATCATTGACACCCAAAACGATTTCGCTAACCCAACCGGCAGCCTATTTGTCCCAGGTGCCGATAAAGACTCGGAACGTTTAGCGGCTATGCTGAAACGTCTTATGTCTGATATTAATGAGATTCATGTCACGCTGGATACTCACCATTGGGTAGACATTGCCCACCCCATTTTTTGGGTGGATAATCAAGGCAATCACCCTACCCCGTTTACCATCATTACTGAAGATGAAGTGCTAAATGGCAAATGGAAAACCACGCAACCCGAACATCAAGCGCGTGCCACCGAATACGTCAAAACTCTCAAAGCGAATGGCAGCTATGACTTGACTGTCTGGCCGCCACATTGTTTGATTGGCAAAGTCGGTCATAATGTGGTAACACCGATTGCTGACGCTTTAACCGAATGGGAAGACACTTTTGCAACGGTTGATTATGTGATAAAGGGAGAAAATATGTGGACGGAACATTACAGCGCCATCAAAGCCGATCTGCCTGATCCAGATGATCCTCGCACCTTGTTGAATACGCGCCTGATTGATGACTTGGAAAAGGCTGATTTAATCGCTTGTTCTGGACAAGCACTGTCGCACTGTGTCGCTAATACGATCCGCGATATTGCCGATAATTTTGACGAAGAGAATATCAGCAAACTGGTGCTGATCGAAGACACGACTTCGCCAGTGGCGGGGTATGAAGAATTAGGGCAGCAATTTGTGGCCGACATGACGGCACGGGGAATGTAGACGGCCAAATCGACAGAGTTTTTGGTTTAATTCAGTGTTGGTAATTGGTAATTGGTAGTTGGTAATGGCTAATGAAGGAATTCTTCTGAATTTTTGTACTTTCACTCCAATTGACAGCAAGAACATTTTTAACGTGAGTTCGACTTTAAATATCAGTGAGTTATATAATTATTAATTATATCAAATAGTTATTTATAATGACTTTTAAATCAATCAGTTAAAAACAAAACCAACAAGCTTTACTGGCTCATTTCACTCAATGGCCCACAATTTTCCGGTTATTAACGTATTAATATTAAGGGTTTAATAGTCAAAAAACTTTTTTTAACTCATTTCGTTATTTATTTTTAACTAATTGATTAATATAAAATTTATATAACTTGTTGAAAAGTCGAACTCACGTTTTTAATTTAAGACATTGCCAAACTCAAGTTTGGACTCCTGCCAAACTAAAAACGATGCCGTCGTTTGGATTCCTGCCAAATTAAAGTTTGGACACCTGCCTTCCTAGGAGTAAAACCGTAGTAAGTCACATCGATAGAGAGATGCTTGGGGGGGTGTCGCGATTCTCCGAGCGAAGCGAGATCATTTTTAACGGTGCAAAGCACGGGCCTATTACTCGATGATCAAGTTTTTTCGTGCGCCCAAACGCCCAAGGATTGTTATAAAAAATGATTTCTTAGCAATGATAAGAGAATGAAGAAATTCGAGAAAATTTTAGCTTTCCAGCATGAAATCAACTCTTTCATTAATAAGAAAGCTATTCAATCAGCATAAAATAGATTGAACAAAAAGTTGACTAACGTGATTTGATGCTCGTTTCTAAAATCCCTTATTATATACAATCCTTGTGCATTGTCAGACTAAAAACTTGATCATTGAGTATTACCCTTTACCCATTACCAATTACCCATTACCCATTACCAATTACCCTTTGATGAGGTATTTTCTATGTGAAAGCCAATAACCAATTAATATTAATAATAATATGGATAAATAGATTTTAGCAATTGATTGAAGCGAAGGGTAAATTTTGGATATATAATTTAGCAATTAATAATATTCTTACTGGCTAACTGGAACCGCAAGTATGCTACATTATGACCACTACTACACCATTGGCGTTACCCACCCTGTCTGTGAAGACTACGCCGCGCAAGGTGATACGCCCACGCCATTTATTGTGCTAAGCGACGGCTGCTCGGCTTCTGAAAATTCCGAGGTGGGAGCGCGAATTTTGACATTAACCACTAAATATATCATCGAAAATGCAACCCCTTGGCCTTTAGATTATCTCAGCTTTGGACAACAATTGATTAGCAAGGCTTTGGGTATTGCCGAACAATTGCAACAGCCCCCCAGCGTACTGGATGCCACCGTCATGCTGGCATTTTTACACCAAGACAGTATTATGGTATATGTGTACGGCGATGGTTGCTTGCTGTTTAAAGATCACGCTGGTAACCTTGGCACGATTGAAATTGCCTTTACCCATAACGCACCCTATTACTTAACCTATTGGTGTGATGAACAGCGGTGGCTAGAATACGCCATATCTGAACCAAAACCACTGGTATTAACAGATTCTGTGAATGGAGTCTCAGAGCCAAAGCCGTTTCAAACACAATTAGCTTTTTGTTTGCCTTTAAAAAAATTTAAAGTCATTGCGATTGCGTCGGATGGCGCAACACACTGTATTAATACGCGCAAAAGCGTAAAACTACCGCTTGACGAAATTGCGACCAATTTATTAGCTTTTCAAAACTTGAAAGATGAATTTGTCAAGCGTCACACAAAAAGCACCCTAGAGCAGTATGCAACACAAGGGATTTATCCGGCTGATGATTTATCAATCGGAGTATTTTGCCAATGAAGTAACTGCTTAACGTTCCGTTGTACGAGTGACACTGGGATACAAGCCAAGGCTAGTACAGTAAGGCGGAAGTTTCCATACCACCCCAACGCCAACGGCTAAAGCCGTTGTCTGAGAGCTACTGTACGTGTCAGGGCACTGCAAGAAGGTTAGTAGGCTTTAGCCTACTTTAGCTTTTAGACAACCGCTTTAGCGGTTGGCGGTAGGGTGGTATGAAGATTTTCGCTCTCCCGCACTAGTACCCAACGCCAACGGCTAAAGCCGTTGTCTGAGAGCTACTGTACGTGTCAGGGCACTGCAAGAAGGTTAGTAGGCTTTAGCCTACTTTAGCTTTTAGACAACCGCTTTAGCGGTTGGCGGTAGGGTGGTATGAAGATTTTCGCTCTCCCGCACTAGTACTGTTTTAGCAGTTGGCTGTTTTGAAATTATTTTTATGACAAACTCTACTTAACACGGGAAATTGGACTTTTTGATTCCGGCGTTTTTTCAAAAAACTTGGGCGCTATCCTGACTAATATATAGTGCTTATAAATGAGCCGTCAAAGAGTAAAAACCAAGTTTATGGCCTTAAAAATTGACAAATCACTTAGGATGTCTATATAAGTACTGAATCATGAATTTTAATGTATTTTAATAAAGGGGCTTTCCATTTGGGATTGCCCTTACATTGGTGGTTGAATGACACGTAGGGGCAATCCCTTGTGGTTGCCCTCTCGTTTTGGCAAAATACCCTAAAATTCATGGTTCGGTACTTAATGTCCAGCCAATATCAATAGTTATCAATATTTTTGGGCCGACTATATCTTTATAGCACTTGATCTTGTTGGCCTAAAAATGATCTTCGCTATTCATGGCGTGTGGGGATTTACCGGGGGATTTAGCATGATTGTAATTTATTCCATTATGATGGATAAATCAGAGCCGGCTACCGCGGCGACTGATCTCACTGTACAAATTTCTGTTTTGGCAGCGGGGGGTATGAGTATCAGCGCTTTCAGCGGCTTCATAGCCACGGCCATTGGTTATACTGGTACCTTTTTTCTGAGTATGGGTTTTACTGTTATGGCGGTCATTTTCATTGCCCTGTTTCTGGAAGGCCGCTCCTTGGAAAAAGCAACGCCAGAGAAAGCATAAAACTAACGTTTGGCAAGAGTCCAAACTTTAGTTTGGCAGGAGTCGATTCCTGTTACCCGTCAATAGAACATTGACAGAGTACTAGAATACAAGCCTTGGCTTGTACGAAAATGTGGAATACAAGCCTTAACTTGTACGAGTCGGTGCTGGAGTACAAGCCTTGCTTTGTAGTAGTGGGTATTGCAAGGATCGCTAAGCACTCCTTTTTCTCGCGCAAGGCAAGCCTGCCTAGAACAAATGATGACAGCGGTAGCTGGCTAACGCCCCCGTAAAAACAAGTTATCCAATTCTTTCATGCTCAATTGCGTCCAAGTTGGACGTCCATGATTGCATTGATTGCTGCGCTCTGTTTTTTCCATGTCGCGCAATAAGGCATTCATTTCACTTAAACTCAATTGCCGATTAGCACGTACAGAAGTATGACACGCTAAGGTAGCTAGAATCTCCTGCATATTTTCTTGCAAGCGGGGGCTGACACCAAAACGCAACAAATCGGCCAACACATCGCGCACCAGCACGGGTACATTCGCATCCATTAACAGTATCGGTACTTGGCGCACAACCAACATTTCAGGCCCGGCACGGCTTAGATCAAAACCTAATTTATTAAATAATTCAATATGTTGCTCTGCTATATCCGCTTCACGTTCACTGACGGACACACTGATGGGAACGAGCAAAACTTGGGCACTGAGATGGCCGGCTTGCCAAGCCGATTTCATCTGCTCATAAGTGATGCGCTCATGGGCAGCGTGCATATCGACTAATACGAGGCCTTCGGCATTTTCGGCCAGAATGTACACGCCATGCAGTTGCGCTAACGCATAACCCAAAGGTGGAATAGGTTTCGAGGGCGCCGTATTGTCATCAGTAAAAATGTCATGCAGTAATTCTTCTGACAAGAGCGGCGCTTGCAATGCTTGATAAGCTTGCGTGGTTTCGCGTATGGTTAGGGCCGACGGGTGATCTGTTTTGTGTGGCGATTTAGGCCCTTTCACCCTAGCCTTCTCTCCTAACGCCCCAAGGGGGAACTTCTGAGGGTATTCACTCATCACCGATTCCCTCTTCCTTGAGGAAAAGGTACCTTGTGAAGTTAAGCCTTTTTCTGTACAGGGCCCTTGTGAGGAAGACTCCCTTTCTCTGGAAGAAGAGTGCCCTTGTGAGGGTGACTTTTGGGGTGAAGGTGTTGGCGGCCCAACGTGGCTAGGAGTCGTTTGGGCAAGGCACTTTTGCAGTGCGCTCACTAAAAAACTATGCACTGGCCCACTTTGGGCAAAACGCACTTCATTTTTGGAAGGATGTACGTTGACATCTACCTCGTTAGGTTCAACCTTTAAGTACAACACATAACTCGGATAGCGGCCCGAATAGAGCACATCTTCATAAGCTTGGCGTACCGCATGACTAATCAGTTTGTCGCGGATAATGCGCCCATTGACGAAAAAATACTGCATATCTGGTTGGCTGCGTGAATAAGTCGGTTGCGTAATCCACCCCGATAAGTGCATTTTGCCAGATACGTCATTGACATTCAGAACATGGGCCACAAATTCTGGGCCACAGAGCATCGCAACCCGTTGTAATTGCTCATCTTCGTGCGGGGCCATCTTGAAAACCATTAACGTTTTATGGTTATGCGTTAACTTAAAACTGACATCAAACCGGCTTAAGGCCAAACGCTTAATCGTTTCATGTACATGACTAAATTCCGTTTTTTCGGTGCGTAAAAATTTGCGCCGTGCCGGCGTGTTATAAAATAAATCTCGTATTTCGAGGGTTGTGCCGATGGCGTGAGCAATGGGTTCCGGGGCAGAAAGCGTATCAATCCCGTCCAAACGGATACAATGTCCCAGTTCTTCGCTATGAAAACGCGAACTTAAGGTCAATCTGGAAATAGACGCAATACTGGCAAGGGCTTCACCGCGAAAGCCTAAGCTATTAATGCGCTCCAAATCGTCCAGCGCTCTTATTTTACTGGTAGAGTGCCGACTGAGGGCCAATAATAACTCGTCACTGCGGATACCAAAGCCATTGTCACGTACCCGCATTAAGGCAACGCCGCCTTGTTCGATATCGATCTCAATACTGTCAGCCTTCGCATCTAGGCTATTTTCTAATAATTCTTTTATCACCGATGCGGGGCGCTCAACGACTTCACCAGCGGCGATTTGATTGGCTACCAGTTTGGGAAGAGGCTGGATAGAAGGAATATTTTGAGAAGTCATTTTACGAATCGCGTGTTAGGAAACCTATTATTATAGTTGCCCAGAAAAGTTTTGTCCGATAAAAAATCCGATTTTTCAAGCCTTCATAATTTATCTGGGTAACTTTAATTATACTAACGATTTTTTTTTTGAGTCGGTTCTAGGTTACGATTAAATAGAAATTTGTAGACATGTCACTATGAAAGTGTCATATCTTCAAACGTGTATAAGGATGTAACCAATCCAATATCCCCTCGCCTACCTTCGAGATTAATTCTTCTAAGGAAAACTTAGGGTTACTTTTTTTTAAAATGTTGTATGCACCGTTAGCATCAGCATTGATTAAAATGCCATTTTGGGAACGATATAAACCTCGTTTTACTCGTTTGCCGCTAAAAGAATGTGTCTTTTTAGGCTCGTATTTTTTAGGCAAAGAATCACCATCAACAAAACTCGCTTTTGAAGTATAACTCTCATTTGTTACCTCTAGCGCAATGCCATGTAACTCAAGTTTATAGCGTAATTTGTCTATAAACTGACCGAGAGAAAGATTCACGAAGTTTTGATTGGTTTTTTTGCCTAGGTTGATTTGGTCAAGTGATTTAGCGACATCACCAACCACAACCTTAGAAATGCCATTTTCAACAGAAATCTCAGTGACTTGATGAGTCGCTTTATGTAAATAGTCGTCAATCCTCGCATTTCGCCTATCGGTTAGACGCTGCAAACGGTTTGACCATTTGCGGTTACGAGTCTTTTTTAAATGCGATTGAAGCTTGGCAAAACGCTTGTTATAGTGATGGTTTATGGATTTCAGCCGACGACCATCAATAATAAATGGTTTTGTCACGCCATTGGTCACACAAGTAGCTAAGTTGTTAAGTCCCAAGTCAATAGCCATAACCTTATCGTTTGGTGAAACAGCAGCAACAACGTCCTTGTCCTCATAAACAAAAATGGCTTCAAAATGCCGGTATAATGGCACGATTTCAACCTGTTTAATTGTTTTGCCAAGCAGTTTTTTAGGCAAGGAAAAACTTAAGCCTTTTTCCAGAACCACCATATCGTCTTTAACTGAAAAAGCTTGATAATCGTAAATCAGATTATCGTATTGCTTGTGTTTAAAGCGTGGCGGTTTTGGCGGCCCCTTGTATTTACAAGGATTTTTCTTAAAATCCTGATGACACTTAAAAAAGGACTTAAAATTCTTATCAAGTCGTCGTAAAGTTTGTTGAGATATCTTAGCTTTTAACAACTTGTAATTAACGGAGCCTTCAAGGTTCTCAACTTGCTTCATAGCCTTGTCCATTTGAGGATAGCTAAAATACTTACCAGTCGTTTCAAAGGCTTGTCGCAAAATCCACAAAGTTTGGTTATAAAGATTTTTGGCATGATGAGTCAATTCCCTGAGTCGCTTGAACTGACTCTTATCCAAACCTCTAATCTTGGTTTTCAGTGCCTTTTTCATCTAGCACCTCCACTGCAGCAGCACGCTGAATACGCCGCGAAAGAATAATGTTTCATCGAAAAACAATGAATTAATGAAATAATTTCATTCATTAATTCTTGATCATCTAATTTTTCGTTACCTTGACCAAAAATAACCACTATTTCCGTTCCAACTGAAAGGAACAAATATTTAAATAAGTCAAAACCTTTGCTCCTCAAACGCTCTTTATAACTAATAAAAACTTTTTCGACTTGCAGGCACTGGGGTCGTTCAATGGGATAATCCTTACAAAAGTTATCAAAAATCAACCGATAATCAATGACGCACGAACTTTGGCAGATATAATTGTAATATATTGATTTTATTTAAGTTCCCATTCAAGGGCCCTGTGCCTACTTGCCCATTTATGACTAATTTTAATAGATCAAAAAAGATCAAAAAATCGTTTTCGGTTTACCGCTGGCAACATCTGAAAAAAACTCATCAATTTGAATACCACGAGCGCTGCAAAAATCTTCAAGTGTGGGAGATTTGCTTTTCGGAGATCATTTTTTTGTTTATGGGTTGAAACCCGCGCATAGAGCCCTCACAAAATACCCATATCGGCTAAACCTCCGAGGTTTGCCAAACATCGGAGGTTTTTAGTCGGGTACATTATTTTTTTTTGAAGTCCCTAAATGATATTCAAATTACGAGGTTTTTTTCCAAGGTATTTATAAACTTCTTCAGCATCGTACTCTTATGGCCCATTGGCTTTAACTGTTACATTATACTCAACGTGGCCATAACTTGGATTTCCTGGGACGTTGCCCTAGGCTATATTAATCTCGTACCAAAGGGGCTTGAAGGCAGTTACTTAAGTTATTTTGGTTTATCAAAAAGTCCTTTTCAGGCAAAAGTTTCGCTTCGCTGTACTTTTGCCTGAAAATTTGTTCCCTTCTTGAGTATAATTGATCCATTTTTAACTAATCGTGTCAGCTGGCGGCGCGAAATTCCAGTCAATTCTAAAACGTCTTTAGCTTTCATGCAGCATAATATAGCCATATTATATAGACATGTCAACTCTTTTCTATATTATCGCTATAATATATTAATGAAAAATGAAAAATGAAAAATAATTAAATTACTGATAAGTATATAATTTTTTTGAGTACAGGACATTTTTTCTACTGTCTAAAATCGCTTAGCGAGAAATATTATCATCAATGACTTCAAGAAATTTTTCCACAATCAATGAATTAAATAAATTGTCCGCTACAAAGTTTGAATGTTAAAAATGGTTTTATGGCCCTCAAACCAGTGCCAATAACCATAGAAAAATAAGGGTCAAAATGTTTTATTATTAAAAACGGTTTTATGGCCCACAAACCAATGCCAATAACCATACAAAAATAAGGGTCAAAATGTTTGATTATTAAAAACGGTTTTATGGCCCTCAAATCAGTGCCTATAGCCATACAAAAATAATGGTCAAAATGAGTCCAAATAACGATTTCTTACATGCAAGGGATTTCTCCTTGGTTATTTCTGCACAGGAAAAAAGTCCGTATAGAAAAGTTTTATCTAAGGTATCTTAGTGATACATTCAATAAAAACAATGATTTACAGTGCAGTTTAATTTTTTTTTGCTGTACTTAGAGGAATTTTATTCAAAGTTCAGGTTGTCATTTTCACCGAGTTGAAGTACGTTCCGTATACAAGAAAATATAAGGAAAAACAATGACTAATTTGCCTTCACAATCAGAATCCTTGGGCAATCCATTATTCTGGTGGGTGCCGTTTGGCAAAGTGCCTGAAATTTTGCCCACCGAACTGGCTGACAAATTGAATAATCCAGACTTATGCCCTCAATTGCTTGATGTCCGCACACGCAAAGAATGGGAAAATGGACATTTAGCGGGCGCTGTGAGTGTTCCAATCACCGAATTACGGTCGAAAATTGAGACATTGTCTTTCGATAAGGATAAGCCGGTGGTTGCTATTTGTCTCAGTGCCCACCGCAGCATTCCTGCCGTCAGACTGTTGCGCCGTCATGGTTGGAAAGACGCAGTTCAACTTGCGGGCGGAATGATTGCCTGGCGCAAGCACGGGTTGCCAGAGCAATAATGGGTAATGAGTAATGGGTAATGGGTAATGAAAGGCGGGCTCGTTCAAGAAACAACTAGAAGGATTGCATATAAACAAGGATTGAATCTTCAAAGGCGGGAAAAGGCTAAAAATCCTCCAGGGGCGTTGCCCCTGGCGTTGCCTCAATGCCATTAAGTTAAGCTTCAGCCTCAGAATAAATTCTTACGTTTCGCGACAGGAGGCTAAAGCCTACTACTAATAGTGCCCTTTAGGGTACTTTAGCTTTAAGCCTTAGAATTTATTCTAAGGCGTTACGATATGGCATTGTGGCGTTGCCCCTGGCTTTAATAATACGCCTTATATATTAACCCGTCATAAAAATCCAAGTGGCTATACAAACCGGCTTATTTTTATTTGGTATTCAAACTTTTAGGTAGTAGCGCCATTGGCTTTTTGGTATCTTCTTCTGCTCGGTGTTTAAACAGGGGATGGGTGGCATTGGCTAAACTGGCCGTTAAACCAATCTCTTTTAATAGAAGTGTATGAATCACGCTAAAATCGAGGAAAAAAGCGCCTGCCACACTGATGAAGGTTGGGGTAAGTATCGCATTGAAACTCTTGCTCATCGTCGCCTCAAATTCTTGGGCAAACTCAAACAAGTCACAAAGTTGCTCTAGGCTTTCATTCATTAAAATAATTTGTGCCGTATCCGTCGCGATGGTAGACGCGCCACGCAAAGAAATGGAAACTTGTGCTTTTTTCAGCGCAATGGAATCATTGATGCCATCACCGATATAACAGACTGTTTTGCCGGATTCTTGTAATTGTTCAATGATTTGAGCTTTCCGTTGCGGTAAAACATTAGCAAAAGAATGCTCTATGCCTAGCTCCTGCGCCAACTTTTTCGTTGGCATTTCATTATCGCCTGAGATAATGTACATGGATTCAATACGATGATCTCGCCGTAATGCCTGAAGAACGGCTTTCGCTTCGGGGCGCACAGTCGGAAATAATTCGATTGCTCCAATTAATTGACCATTAAGGGCAAGCATGACCAAAGAATGACCGAGCTCGTGTGCTGATGCTTCTGTCGCTTGCAATGACGGCGGAAGGGTAATATTTTCCTTTTCCATCAAGCGGTGACTGCCCAGCTGAATAACTTGTTCGTGTATGGTTACCTTGAGTCCATAACCAATTTCATATTCAATCTCATCAATATCGGGTATAGATAGCCCGCGCGCTTCTGCTTCTTCTTGGATAGCTAAAGCAATGGGATGGGTTTGTTTATACTCGGCCGCCGCGGCGTAAGCTAACACCTCGTTTTCCGTACAGGCCTTTAATGTATGGATTTTTCCAATATAGGGTTTAGGTAATGTCAGTGTTCCCGTTTTATCAAAAACGATGGTATCTACTCGACTCAATAGATCAAGCACTCCACCGCTTTTAATTAAAATCCCTTTCTGGGTAATGACTTGCAGGTAAGTGAGCGTCACAATAGACGAAACAACCAACATTCTATAGGAAAAATGGGCATTATTGACGGTAACAGCCCCCATAGGCCCTAGAATTGGAATCGATAACCCTCCCGCGATTAAGGTGGGTAAAATGCTTTTTTCTGTTAAAGCATCCGCACGTAACTGTCCATTGGTCTTAAAATGCGTTGTTTGGTTAAGAATCTGACCAATTTGTGCCGCTGTGGTTTCTTCCCCGGCCTTTTCAACTTCAATGCAAACCCGGCCCGTTAAGACGATTGTTGCTGCAAAAACACGGCTACCGATTTCCTTCTCGGCGGGTTGGGCTTCACCAGTCAAAATATGCTGATCCACACTTGCCAGCCCCTCTCTAACCCTGCCATCAGCGGGGATAGCTTCTCCCGCACTCACCACCACAATATCACCTTGCTTTAACGCCTCAAATGGCGTTTTCACTTCGATACCGTTGACTAGCACCCAGACAAATTTGGGATGTTGACCAAATACCTTAATAATACTTTGTTGAGAATTGTTTTGAATTTTTAGGGTTAATTTTTTACTGACGACATAAAAAAAGGCCGCTAAGTTACCAATCGCGTAAAAGTTACCAAAAAAACAACCTATTGCGGTGATTATGGATAGCAGATTGACATCGGCTTTTTTTTCCTGCCGCAGTGATTTAGAGGCTTTTTTAAAGGCCGGAATATAAACATAAAACCACCCAGGTAGACTGAGAATGCGCAAAAACGGATTGGATATATTGCCAACTATCGCTAAACTCAGTGAAGTAGCAGAAATCACTAAATCGGTATTAATTGTCTTTTCGTCTTCAGTGATTTTGCCGTCCTCTTTCGTTGGGGAATATTCTTGCAGTTGTTGATTGCGCGAATTGTCAAAAAAGGGCTTAACCGCTGTGGCTTCATTTGAAGATGACGTTTCCGCCATGCCTTGAGAATACTTCCTTGCGGCATACACGGCACTACCCAAAATGAATAATTCAAATAACATATATGTTTCCTTTCCGGATTCGTGTCTGAGATTCCATAACAACAAATTCTGATTGTAACGGATTTTGCGGACGGCTTTGCTAATTGTGAATTGTGTTTCAGGCAAAATTCGCTCTGCGAAACTTTTGCCTGAAATTGTGAATTGTGAATTGTGAATTGTTACGTAAACGAAACGAAGCGATGTTTATCGTGAAACGGCTTACACCGCTAGGGCAATTTTTTAATCATGTTTAATGACGTCGTCTTTAAAAATTTCAAGTGTTTTTTTTTATTCTTCCGTCAATTTTTTTGTAAACATTTGAAATCATTGGACTCTTGCAAAAATATTTTTAGAAGATACTCTGTCCAAACTTTAGTTTGCACATCCAACAAGGAGTCCAAACTTTAGTTTGGACGTCCAACAAGGAGTCCAAACTTTAGTTTGGACGTCCAAGATAAATCTTGGACTCCTTCAAAGTTTGCGCTATTATTACTAATAATTACTAACAACTGAACACTGATAACTGACAACTGATAAAATGATGAACGAATCCATTTTGCAACAAAAGATACAATCTCTTTTGCAATATCCCATCTTGAATCATCAAGCTGTTAAAAAACTTGGCGAGATTTTGAAAACACTGGAGGATTGGAGTCTGTTTAGAATCAATCCGCTTCGTTTTGCCAAACAACAGGGCTTGAATGAGAACGAGATCATCGATATTTTTGTCCACGGTGCCAAAATAGGGCTATTCGATTTGTCCTATCATCTCGTGTGCCCGGCTTGTCACGGTATTGTTCACAATCATCAATCCCTTGGTGAACTGGAAAAGGACTCGTTTTACTGTGCCCTGTGCGATATTGAGGAGCCAACGACGCTTGATGAGATTGTTGAGGTTTCTTTTACCCTTCATCCAAGCGTCAAAGAGTTGGACATCAATCCCTTTGCTGATTTGTTGAGTTACCTGCACTATTATTTTTCGACTAATTATCAAATGTCTGAGCAAGCTGAAGCTTTTTTCAAGGACAACCTTATCAAAGAATTTGTGGTGTTAACACCCGATGAACGTCAAACCATTTCTTTGGAGGTGGCTTCCAATCAACCTTACGAAATTGTCAGCGTCGAAAAGAATGTCGCTGTCATGCTTGATTTCAATCAAAGCCATGGGGAGCAACCAAAAGAGATAGATATTGACTTATTGCCAACGGCTTTTGCGCCGTCAAAGATAGCGCTACCTTTGGGCGCTTATCAATTTCATCTCAAGAATCACACCAAAAACTCTGTAGGCTGTTTGGTGGTGAAACGTGACAAAAAGAGATACCACGAAATAGTCGATCACTATCCCACGACTTTCACGCCTTTTCTCACGGCTAAGATGTTGTTAAATAACCAAAGTTTCCGAGATTTGTTCCGTGTTCAACAAGTCTCAGAAACGTTCAACGTCAATGTGAAAAACCTCACCATCATGTTTACCGATTTACGCGGTTCTACGGAGATGTATGATAAAGCGGGAGATGTATTCGCCTATAAACTGGTTCAAACGCATTTCAAAATCTTGACAGAAACCGTGCGTCAATATTCGGGCGCGGTTGTGAAAACGATGGGAGATGCCATCATGGCAACCTTTTCTCGCCCGTTAGATGGTTTTCTGGCTTCACTAGAAATGTTGAGCAAGATCGAGCAAATGAATGAGACGTGGAAAGAGGCCGGTTATGAAATTGGTTTAAAAGTGGGTATTAACGAAGGGCCGGCACTGGCCGTCGTCAACGATGAACGAATTGATTATTTTGGTCAATCGGTCAATATTGCCGCTCGGGTTCAAGGACTCGCACAAGCTGGCGAAGTGTGGATGACTCAATCCATCCTCGAATCACCGGAGGTGACAGACAAACTCTTGATGAGTGGCTATCAAACACAACAACATTCTGCGAGCTTAAAAGGCGTTGGGCAGCCCACTATCGTTCACAAAGTCTTTAAAAATGAGTACGTCAACAAGGAGTCCAAACTTTAGTTTGGCAAAGTAGTGAGACGCGGACCCTGTTATTTCCCTATATTTTTGCAGGTTTTTTGGACTATTTTGTTTGAGGGCCATAAAATATTTTGGATGTTTTCAAATGAAGTTATGGCCCCCAGTCGCATTTTTTCATTATACTTTTTGTAGGTGTTTTGTTGCTTAAGTTGTGCTTTCAGTATAAATATTTTGAGGGCTAAAAACCTCCGAGGTTTTATCGTCAACTCATTCTTGAGTTTCAAAAACATCTCCTCCAGCTTCCAACTGGATAATTTTTATATCTGAAAAAACGAGGTAATCGCCTCCCCTACCCTGTTGGGTGCGCCATTCACGGAAGTCGGCATTTTTGACTTTTGTGCCTCTAAAGAAATTTTTTCCGCCATAATTTTTAGCGAGATTCCAATAACCAAGATGTTGAGGCCCGTTGAAGTCATACGAGTCTCGCACATAAATGCCGACTTTTTTGATATGTATGGCATGTCCCCCGGTCGCTGTTGGCGTGACAACGCCTTTAATCGCCATTCTTAAAGTCAATCGGCCGAGCGCCGCAAACAGATCATCAGTCGGATTCCAAAGACGGCCGACTTTTCTATATTGTATATATTCCTTGTCGATGAGCGGCACGGGCCTAGAAAAATCGCCAAATTCTGTCTTTTGAGGCCCAAGTTTGCCTTGTTTTTTTAGCTGATGGACTATGACGGGTTGTGCTTTTTTATTCAGCCATATTTTTTTTGACAACATTTTTTCATAGATGCGCCTCACTCGTTTGAAGCTTAAAACCCAACTGTCCATTTTAAGCGTTGTCGTGTCAGGGATGCCGACAAACGGATCGGAATTAGCCGGATCGTTAAACCATTTTTCCATTAATTGTGCGGCAACTTCCCAGTGATTGGCTCGCATCACGCGCGGAATTTGCGTAAGATAAACTTGACTCATTGATTTTATTGCTCATTGGTATACAAATGAAAAGTGAAAAATGAAAAATGATTAAATAACTGATAAGTCTATAATTTTTATATTAATTTATTGAAAAGATCATTTTTTCATTTTCACAGATTTGAAATACGTTCCGTATAATAAAAGAGTGATTTTGAATGAACTGAGTGTTTTTCATTTACCTAAAACACCTCCCTACAAAATTATGACAAAGTCAACAAATCTGCTAAAATTTAGCAACAATTTTACCAAGACAATAAGCTTATTCGCTTGATAAGCCTCTTGCTTTTTTCATTATCGTAATCTGAAGAATAGCTTTTCAAGCAGCTTTTGCCGACTAAACCCGTTGTTAGTACCTTTTAGGATATACTCAAGATGGGAACAAATTTTCAGGCAAAAGTACAGCGAAGCGAAACTTTTGCACTTTTTGAAAAACAAAAATAATCCAGGCAACGCCCCTGGCTTCGGGCTCAGCCCCAACGGGGCGATATTAATAAAGCCTGGGGCAACGCCCCAGGCTTCAGGCGATATTAATATAGCCTGGGGCAACGCCCCAGGCTTCAGGCGATATTAATATAGCCTGGGGCAACGCCCCTGGCTTCTGGCTTTGGGCTATAGAAAAAAATAATTATGTATGAACTATTCACGGTTGCAACCGTTATCATCATTATCGCCCTCTTATGGCTGCTAGTACGTGCCTTCAGGGCTGTCGCAGCGGCACAAAAAACAGATTGGGGAAAGACTTGGCTTAATTATATAGATGGTTTGAACAGCCTTTTTTGTAAATATTACCATCGCTTACAATACACGCCTATAGATTTGCCGGCGCAAGGCGCGGCGATAGTCGTCGCTAATCATTTATCGGGATTAGACGGGTTATTGGTGATTGCGGCTACTCGCCGCCCGTTACGTTTTTTGATTGCTCGCGAGGATTATGAGCGTTTTGGCTTGACGTGGTTATTTCGGGCTACAGGTAGTATTCCAGTGGATCGTAGTCGTCACCCGGAAATTGCCTTGCGAGCGGCGTTACGTGCCTTAGAAGCCGGTGAAGTCATCGCCTTGTTTCCTCAAGGGAGAATGATTTTACCGGGTGAAACGCGCAAACTCAAACGCGGTGCTTTCTGGTTGGCGCAGAAAACTAACACCCCAATTTATCCGGCGTTTATGTCTGGCATCGCCGGCGTGGGGCATATTTTTCGTGGCATATTGTGGCGTAGCCACGCGAAATTGGTAAGTTATCCGCCGCTTGATTGGCGCAATGAAAACAATGCGGAGTATTTGCAAACCTTGTTTGACGGTAAAATGGGGGTGGGGAAGGAATGAACGGGAAAAACGGGGAATAGGCCCGGGGTCAGTTGAGAAATCCGATTTTTTCAAAAAATTTCTTTGACTCAGTTGAGAAATCCGATTTCTTTTTAAAATAGTATTTCTTGAGAATTTGAGAAATCCGATTAATTAATAGCAGCATAAAACTAACATAGCTATTCACCCATAGAGCACTATCTTCGATGACGTGGCGGCATTCTGGCTTTAGCCGCCGCCAAAAATTTTTCAATTAAAGTTGATATTTCAAAATTGCTCTGCTATCACGCGCACGCGCGTGCGCGCGTGTTTGGCTGGTTGTTTATTTGTTTTACACTGTTTAGTTGTTTAGGGCGAAAATTTTTCTTTTAATTTCATATAGTTACGGCTTTTATTGGGACAAATTGTAAGTCCTATTGGGACAAATTGTAAGTCTATTGGGACAAACAAATTAACACTCTGTCCCAATATATTTAAACTACCCCATTTTAAATCCGTTCAACAAATGACGTTACAAGAAAAACGGTTGCTATTACTTGCTATGTCCTATGTTCGCCAAAGCGACGATGATTTTATGCTATATCGCATCCGTTCTCAAATTTGTGGACAAATATCTCATCACACGATTTGGTTCCTACTTCAACCAAGCTGGTTGCTTCCAAAGGAAACAGAGCCGTCTTGTCCATAGGCGTTAATTCCCGAGGAACTCCCGGTATAACTCTTGATTAATTAGATTGAAACAAAAGGTTTTTCAAATTAATAGCCGCATTCAAATCTCGATCGATTTCATGCCCACAAGCGGAGCACTGGTAAACACGTTCGGATAACTTGAGTTCGTTCTTTTTTTGACCACAGTTTGAACAAGTTTTCGAAGACGGAAACCATCTATCAGCTATCAATAGATAATTACCTTTGCATTTATATTTATACTCAAGTTGTCGTCTAAACTCATAAAAACCAATATCAGCAATGGCACGAGAAAGCTTACGGTTTTTTAACATTCCTTTAACATTCAAGTCTTCAATCACAATGCCAGCGAAATTGTCAGTCAAATAACAGGTCAACTTGTGAAGTGAATCTTGTCTTAAGTTTGTTATTCTCGCGTGTACGTTTGCTATCTTTTGTCTGAGTTTGTGCCGATTCTGTGAGCCTTTTTCTCGACGCGATAAAGAGCGTTGCATTCGTTTCAGTTTTGACAGAAATTTTTTCAAAGGCTTAGGTGCTTCAAAAGTCTCTCCATTTGACAAGGTGGCTAAAGTCTTCACTCCCAGATCAACGCCCACACCCGCTTGGCTCTCGCATGACTTGGGTGTTTGATCTAATTCAATGTTCAGACTGACAAACCATTTGTTTGCAACACGGGAAACTGTGGCACTGATTACCTTTCCAGAAAAACGCAATGCTTCGCGCATCCTGACCCAACCGAGTTTTGGAAACTTAATAAGCTTTTCTTCAAGTTTAATATGATCATTACCAATATAAAAACTGTCATGCTTTCCTTTTTTCTTAAATTTTGGATAAGCTCCTAACCTTTGAAAAAAACGATTAAATGCCGATTGTAAATAGATAAACGGCTGTTGACTCGCGTATTTGGTCACGTTGTACATCCAAGGAAAGTCAATGGGTTTAATCGCATTAAATTGTTTTTTAAGCGCAAAAGCCGAAGGTTTTAAACCGGTTTCGTATTGTCTGTTCCATTCTGCTAATGCCCAATTCCAGGTGAAACGAGCAATACCACAAGCTTGTTTAAAGTATTGTTCTTGTTTGTAAGTTGGGTCTAAACAAATTTTATGGCTAAGTGTTATTTTCATTTCCATTGATACTTTTGAAAATAAAAAAATATGTTATTCAATCCAAAATCGTTTGTCAAGTCGGAATTGAGCAGAAAATAAAGACATATTTGTCAATATTTGTCCATATAATGATGAGCGGTTTACAACCCCATTAGCGAAATTCAAAAATCTTTAGAGATTGATGACACAACTTCTTATGACCGTATAAGAGAAGTCTCAAAAAAACTTCTCACCCGTCTTGTTGAAATTGAAAAAGAAAACGGCGGATGGAAAGCATTTCAATGGCTTTCTTATTGTGAATATGTTCCGAAAAAAGAAAGCGAAACCGGAGAGGCTTGTTTGGAAATGAGATTTCACGACTATTTACGCCCCTTTTTGCTAAATTTAAAAAAAAACTTTGGCAGTATTCGGTTATTACAGCTTGCTGCCATGCCAAGTTTTCATTCTATTAGGGTTTGCGAAATACTGTTTCATTCTTGTAAGAAGTTCACAAAAAATGAATTTGATTTTTCTGTAGATGATCTGAAAAAAAGGCTGGGTTTGAGAGATAAATATGCAAATTTTAAGGATTTTCGATTGAGGATACTTAAACAGGCACAACTGCACTGAATATTCTCCACTCACTTTCACTTGGCAAGAGGAAAAAAAGGGGCGCAAAATAGTCAGCCTACGCTTTAAAGTTAAGAAAAATCCAAAATTTAAAGAAGGATCATTGTCTTTACAAAAAATCAACGAGCCAGCGCTTTTACCGCAGAAATTGGAGCCACAACCCTCCATTTCTCCAAATGAGACGGCTACAACTTTAACCGTCGAACAAAATGACGTTTTGACTCTTTTGAAAGAAAACGGCGTCAACAAGACAACCGCAGAGAATTTAATAAAAGACTTTCCCCTGCAACAAATAATCAAAAATGTCGATCTGGCGCGTCAAAAGCACAAAACTGGAAAAACCAAAGATTTAGGCGGACTCACCGTAGCCGCCATCCGCGAAGATTGGTCAAATCAAGCCACTACCCCATCTCCGCTAGAACAAGCTTCCAATGAAAAAAAACGCCAAATACAAGCCGCCAATGAGCACCGTGCCCAAAAAGAAAAACGGGTTGAGGATTTAAAATCTGCTTTTTATAAAGAGCGTCGCCAACGAGTGTCAGAGATTATAGCGAGTTGGGATGAGGAGACACTAAAAGCGGAATTGGCGGTTTTTGAAAAAACGATGGATTTTGTTACCCGTAACAGATATAGGCAATCTGGGTTAGATAGTCGTCTTGTTAAAGCCGCTTTTGATAAATATGTGGCTGAAAAATACCTAAGCGCTGCCGAAAATGATTTTGTGATATGGGCATCGCGGCAAGGATTTGATCTAGAAGGAAGTGAAAGTGGCGGCTACCGGGTGCATCTAGTCAGGAATATAGGCGCGGTGTTGGGGGATATTATGCCAAAAATGGAGGGCATTTCGGGGTTGGGTCAATAAATGAGTTGTTTGAAGAGACAATTAGAATTGCTGCGATAAATCGCCTACTACAAACAACAAGCGAAAAACGTGGTATACTTTTAAAAAAGTTAATGCATAGTACCCAAAAACTTAACAAAACTCACAAATTTTGACAAATAAAGCTTGATATTTTTTGTTTAAACCTTATAACACATGTTTAATTGAAGAATTTTTGACAATGAATGACGTTACCATTAGATTCGCCAAGTGAAATCTTGGTTTTTTTGAAAATACTTTAAGGTACTACGCAGACAATGGAACAGTGCGACAAGTTGCTAACCAACTGGTTTAATAAAGGAAAGTTAGCGTACCCCAAAAAGGAAATGGGGTATAACTGTTTTGAGTGGTAAGGTTG
>Ga0190343_1000006_pt1 | contig 127548 bp, 82 predicted proteins | sample 48721312_MG_FD_161664 | JGI IMG/M metagenome (GOLD analysis project Ga0190343, IMG submission 161664) | Hydrothermal vent microbial mat bacterial communities from Southern Trench, Guaymas Basin, Mexico - 4872-13-1-2_MG | ecosystem: Environmental > Aquatic > Marine > Hydrothermal vents >... | reverse complement strand
CTGTCGGATGGTGACTGGGAGCAGAGTTTACCGGAGGGGCGCTCTGATGAATTGGGAGAACTCGCTCACTCATTTAACAGTATGGCAAAACAGTTGAATGCCTCCTTTAAAACCCTTGAAGACAAAAATACAGAATTGCAGCGCCTAGACAAACTTAAAAACGAATTTCTCGCCAATACTTCCCATGAATTGCGAACGCCTCTCAATGGAATTATCGGTATAGCGGACTCACTGATTGATGGCGCTACAGGCTCCCTGCCGGAACAAACCCGTGCTAATCTGATGATGATTGTTGTCAGTGGGCGACGGTTAGCTAACCTTGTCAATAATATCCTCGATTTTTCTAAATTGAGACACAAACATATTGACTTACAACTCAAGTCGGTGGGGATGCGAGAAATCGTTGAAGTCGTGTTTACACTGAGCAAGCCCTTGATTGGAAAGAAAGATTTGCGGTTTATTAGCACCATTTCTTCTGAGTTACCGCCCGTTATCGCCGATGAAAATCGCCTACAACAAATTCTACACAACTTGGTGAGTAATGCGGTTAAGTTTACTGACAGTGGGCGCGTTGAAATTTCGGCCGAAGCCAGAGAAGGTTTTATAACCACTAGCGTCTTTGACACCGGCATCGGCATCCCCCAAGACAAATTAGAAAGTATCTTTAAATCCTTTGAACAAGCAGACGGTTCAACGGCGCGAGTTTACGGCGGCACCGGTTTAGGTTTAGCCGTTACCAAAAAACTGGTGGAATTGCATAGAGGCGAAATTTCCGTCGCGTCAGAAGTCGGTGTTGGTTCGCGCTTTACCTTTACCTTGCCAATAGCAGACGAAGAAAGCATACCGCTGGGACAATCGCTGCTCAGCCGAGAATCCTTAGTCATAGAAAGTCTGTCGTCTAATGGCGAAGTACAACCTCTCAGTTCTCATCCTGAGGCTGGCGCTTTCAAAGTCTTTGTCGTGGATGATGAACCGGTGAATCTTCAGGTACTTATCAACCACTTGACGCTGCAAAACTACGCCATCACCATCGCCACGAATGGAATAGACGCGTTAGCAAAGATAGAGAAGGGTTATAAACCCGATATGATTTTACTGGATGTGATGATGCCAAAGATGACGGGCTACGAAGTTTGCCGAAAACTCCGTGAGCAGTTTCCCGTCAATGAGTTGCCTGTTTTGATGTTGACGGCCAAAAATCAAGTTTCAGACTTGGTAGAAGGCTTAGAATCGGGTGCCAATGATTATTTAACCAAACCCATCTCCAAACACGAATTGATGGCAAGGATTAAAATGCACCGGCAATTGTCCAAACTTAACCTCGCCTACAGTCGCTTTGTTCCACGCCAATTTCTCCACTTTTTAAACAAGGAAAGTATTGTAGACGTAGAATTGGGCGATCAAGTCCAAAAGGAAATGTCGATTTTATTTTCTGATATTCGCTCATTTACGACGCTATCAGAAAACATGACACCCGAAGAGAATTTCAAATTTATCAATACCTATCTCAGTCGGATGGAACCGATTATCATCCAACATAATGGTTTTATTGATAAATACATTGGTGATGCCGTCATGGCGTTGTTTAGCGGCAGTGCTGATGAGGCCGTCAAAGCCGGGATTGACATGCTCTATCAGTTGAAGACCTATAACGAACAGCGCAAGATAGAAAACGATGTTCCGATTCAGATTGGCATTGGTATCAATACAGGCTCCTTGATGCTAGGCACGGTTGGAGGACACAAGCGGATGGATGGCACTGTCATTAGTGATGCCGTCAATTTAGCCTCTCGTCTTGAAGGATTGACAAAGAATTATGGAGTGTCATTATTAATCAGTCACCAGACTTACTCACGTTTACACAATCCGGCCGACTATGCCATTCGCATGATTGACCAAGTCAAAGTCAAAGGAAAATCACAATTAGTGATCGTTTACGAAGTTTTTGAAGCTGATGTACCTGATAACAAAGCGGGTAAATTAGCGACAACGGAAATCTTTGCGAGTGCTTTGTCACTCTATGAACAAAATGACTACACTAAAGCGGCACAACAGTTTGAAGAATGTTTAAGCCAAAATCCACTAGATACTGTGGCTGACATTTACCTAAAACGCTGTCGTCAAAATGATATTTGTTCGTAGTAGTTGCTTCGTTCGTAGTAGTTGCTTTAGCAACTTATGATTCGTTCGTAGTAGTCGTTTCGTTCGTAGTAGTTGCTTTAGCAACTTATGATTCGTTCGTAGTAGTCGTTTCGTTCGTAGTAGTTGCTGAGTTCGTAGTAGTTGCTTTAGCAACCTCTCTGAGTTCGTAGTAGTTGCCGTTTCGTTCGTAGTAGTTGCTTTAGCAACTTCGTAGTCATTTCGTTCGCGTTCGTAGTAGTTGCTTTAGCAACAGATTCGTTCGTAGTCGTTTCGTTCGCGTTCGTAGTAGTTGCTTTAGCAACAGATTCGTTCGTAGTCGTTTCGTTCGCAGTAGTTGCTTTAGCAACCTCTCTGAGTTCGTAGTAGTTGCCGTTTCGTTCGTAGTAGTTGCTTTAGCAACATTTAAGCAGATTAAGAGTATTTGTCTGATTGTAATTTTTTTTGAAATGTATAACTGTTTGAATTTTATTTATTATATCAATACCATACTTATTCACATTTTCAGGCTAAAGTTTCGCGGAGCAAAACTTTAGCCTGAAAACCCCTTCGGGGTTGGCACGTCGGGGCACATTTCCCACAGGTTGCACCTGTGGCTATTCACATTTTCAGGCTAAAGTTTCGCGGAGCGAAACATTTGCCTGAAAACCCCTTCGGGGTTGGCACTTTGATAAGGTATCAACTTTCATCCATTATAATCAGGTATTTGTTCGTTGCTAAAGCGACTACTACAAAAGTCGCTAAAGCGACTACTACAAACGCTACTACAAACGCTACTACAAACACTACTACAAACACTACTACAAACCGTGGATTTTGTAACCCTTTATTCATTTTTCATTTTTCATGTTTCATTTTTCATTTTATTCATGTCCCTAACAAATTCTAAAGCAAAAAATATCGCCCATGTTTTGACTGAGGCGTTGCCGTATATCAATCGTTTCGTTGGCAAAACCTTTGTCATCAAATACGGTGGCAATGCGATGGTAGACGAAACGCTTAAAAATAGCTTTGCCCGTGACATCGTTTTGATGAAGCGCATCGGCATGAATCCCATTGTTGTGCATGGCGGTGGGCCGCAAATCGGTCATTTATTAAAGCGTTTGGGCAAAGAAAGTGAATTTTTCCAAGGAATGCGCGTCACTGATAGCGAAACAATGGATGTGGTACAAATGGTGCTTGGCGGCTTAGTGAACAAGGAGATTGTGACTCTAATTAACCGTCAGGGCGGCGCGGCGGTGGGGCTAACGGGCAAAGATGCCGACTTTATTCATGCCCGCAAGTTGACTTTTACCCGCGATAATCCCGAAATGAATGCCCCAGAAATCATTGACATCGGCCATGTCGGCGAAGTTGCTAGTTTCGATACTTCTGTGATTGATTTACTCATTCATGGCAATTTTATTCCGGTGATTGCCCCCATTGGCGTTGGTAAGGATGGACAATCTTATAATATTAATGCCGACTTAGTGGCGGGCAAATTAGCACGAGTCCTTGAAGCCGAAAAGTTGATGTTATTAACTAACACCGCCGGCGTTCTAAATAAACAAGGAGAATTGTTGACAGGTTTAAATCCAGCGCGTGTGCAAGCCTTGATTGAGGAAGGCACGATTGAAGGTGGCATGTTGCCCAAAGTGCGTTGTGCCTTAGACGCAGTGCAAGGTGGTGTGCATACGGCCCATATTATCGACGGGCGCGTTGAACATGCCGTGTTGTTGGAAATCTTTACTGATGAAGGCGTAGGCACGTTGATAACGTTGATAAAAGGACGGCGTGGACGCTGATAATTTTCGTTCGTAGTCGTTGCTTTAGCAACTGACTCGTTCGTAGTCTTTTCGTTTTTCGTTCGTAGTAGTTGCTTTAGCAACTAATTCGTTCGTAGTCTTTTCGTTCGTAGTAGTTGTCGTTCGTAGTAGTTGCTTTAGCAACTAATTCGTTCGTAGTCTTTTCGTTCGTAGTAGTTGCTTTAGCAACTAATTCGTTCGTAGTCTTTTCGTTCGTAGTAGTTGCTTTAGCAACTAATTCGTTCGTAGTCTTTTCGTCGCTAAAGCGACTACTACAAACACTACTACTAAGTACCGAAGCACAAATTTTCAGGTATTTTGTAGGGGGCCGGCAATGCCTTTTTTTGCCCACCACTATGCAAAAAATGGGGCCGGCAACCAAAAATTCATAATACCTGAAAATTTAGGGTTCAGCCAACGGCTAAAGCCGTCGTCTAAAAGCTTAAGTACCCTAAAGGGTACTAAGTACCGAAGCACAAATTTTCAGGCGTGCAATTTTTTTAAACCATTGAAAATAGAACATTTTTTAATTTTAAAATACCGGTTTATTCATGATTCGGTACTTACAAACACTACTACTACAAACACTACTACTACAAACACTACTACTGGAATTCACGACTGATAACTGATAACTGATAACTGAACAGAGGGCACTCACCATTGAAAAACCACTACAATTTATCATCATTTCCCGGACTACAGCTAGGTTTTGTAGACTTTAGCGGTCAATTTAAGCAGGTGACACCGGCCTTTGCAAAGGCCTTGGGCCGCACAGTGATACATTTGCCGACTCAAGAGGACACCGAAACGAGTGGCCCACAAAGCCTACAAAGTCACACCGAATCGCAACCCGTTTGGCCTAATCTCCTAGACTTAGTGCTTCCTCAAGATCGCCAAACGACTGAACAGGCTCTCTCACAACTGAGTCGTTCAACCGATGAAGTGTCATTTGAAACTCGTTGCCAACACAGTGATGGCAACTATCATTGGCTATTATGGAAAGCGACAGCGGTACCAGAAGAACATGGCTTTTATGCTGTAATCACCGACATCAGTGCTTACAAACCGCCGGCAACGGAAATGAACGAAGCGGCAGCGCCGCAGCTTGCCTACGAACATTTACTGCTGGTGCTTGATAGTCTGGACGCGCTCGTGTATGTAGCTGATATTGAAACGTATGAAATTCTCTATGAGAACCAGTATGGGCGGACGGTTTTTGGCGATTTAGTCGGTAAAATTTGCTGGCAAGCCTTCCTGCGACAAAACAGCCCCTGCCCGTTTTGTAGCAAGAATAAAGTCCTCACTAAAAATGGACAATCGAGCGCATCGCATCAGTGGGAATGCTATAGCACCTTGACGGACAGATGGTATGCGGTACATGATCGTGCTATCCGTTGGATTGATGGGCGCTTAGTACGGCTCGAAATCGCTTACGACATCACCGAGCGCAAACAAGTTGAACAATCCCTAGAACTCAGTAAAGAACGCTATATGTTGGCCGTCCGTGCCGGCAAAACCGGCGTATGGGATTGGAATCTCAAAACCAATGAAATGTATTTAGGGCCCCACCTAAAAGTCTTACTCGGCCTTGCAGATATTGAACTGCCCAACCCGTTGGAAGCGTGGATGGCACTCGTCCATCCTGATGATGTGACTCGCTTACGCAAGGCCTCACGGGATTATTTACGAAAACGCCTTCCCCGTTTTGAAGAAGAATACCGTCTTTTGGATCAAGAAGGCAATATTCGCTGGATGATTGTACACGGTACTGCGATGCGTGATGAGCAAGATCGCGCCTATCGCATGGTGGGTACCAATACGGACATTACCGAGCGCAAACAGTTTGAAGAATACCTACAAGAACAACAACGCCTTTGGCATGGTGTCGCTCAGATCACACATACTTTGTTAACCGTGCCTGGTGACGACAAAGCGATTCACTCAGCGCTGTCAATTTTAGGTCATCTCACTTCCGTAGACCGTGCCTATCTGTTTGAAAATTATACGGTTCCTGCCACCGGTGAGTCTGTTATTAACCAGCGTTTTACTTGGGTAAATAAAAGGTATAAACCTTATAACACCTTTATTAAGCTGAAAAATATCTCTTACGCCCACTATTTACCGGGCTGGTATGACATCCTTGAGAAAGACGAGCCTATCGCGGGGCTTGTTAAGGATTTTCCACAGCCCATTCGCTCTTTGCTGGCCTCATATCAGGTTGTTTCCATTTTAATAGTGCCTATTCATTTTAATCGGCAGTTTTGGGGCTTTATTGGCTTAGATGACTGTCACCGTGAGCGTCAGTGGTTACCGTATGAAATTTTCGCCTTAAAAGTGATAGGCGACAGTATTCGGGGCACTTTAGCGCGTAAACAGTTTAAGCAATCATTGCGACGAAGTGAGGCGAAATTTCGCTCTATCATTGAGAGTAGTCGTGATGCCATTATTGTTTGTGATAAAAAAGGATTTATTCGTTTTGTCAATCCTGCGGCCGAAAAGCTCTACAAAGCACCCGTCGGCGGATTGATTGGAAAAAACTTCTGTGCCCCCTTCGATGTGGATCGTTCTGTCGAATTTAAGTTTAAAGATTTAGAGGGTCATTCTCATGTCGGTGAATTGCAATTGTCATCGATTGAATGGGAAGGTGAGCCATTGGCCCTTGCCTCTTTGCGTGATATTACTGAGCGCAAACAGGTAGAGATTGAATTGCAAAAAAATAAAGAGGCCGCCGAAGCTGCTAACCGCTTCAAAACTCTCTTTTTAGCCACTATGAGTCACGAAATCCGTACCCCGATGAATGGGGTACTTGGCTTGACCGAATTATTACAAAAAACCACGTTGACGCGCCAACAACAACACTATGCCGGAATGATAGAAAATTCTGGTCAAGTGTTGTTGACGGTGATTAACGATATTTTGGATTTTTCCAGGATTGAAGCCGGTAAGGGCTTGGAACTCAACATTGTTGAATTTGAGCCGCGAAAATTAGTTGAGGAGATGGTCAATTTATTTGCCGCTTCTGCTCAAGGTAAGCGACTAGAAATATTATGCCAATTGCCGCCAGAGTTACCTAAAACATTGCGGGGCGATCCCAGCCGCTTGCGACAAATTCTTAATAATTTATTGGGCAATGCCATTAAGTTTACCAGTAGCGGTGAAGTGTTGTTGCGTTTGTCGGTGAGCAGCAAAACTTCGACAAGGGTGGTTTTACACTTTGAAGTGATAGACACGGGCATAGGTATAGAACCTAGTGTTCGTAACCATTTGTTCCAATTGTATTTTCGGACTGAGAATTCCAATATTCAGTATCAGGGAGCCGGGCTAGGTTTATTCATTTCCCGTCAATTAGTGTACAAAATGGGCGGGGAAATTGATTTAAAAAGCGAGTACGGAAAAGGGAGTACCTTCTGGTTTAAGCTACCCTTATCAGTGAACAGTGATCAGTTATCAGTGATCAGTCATCAGCTATCACAGATCAGTGATCAGTTATCAGTGTTCAGTAATCAGTTATCAGAGAGTGACATATCAGTTATCAGTGATCAGTTATCTGTGATCAGTAATAAGCTATCAGAGAGTGACTTATCTGTGATCACTGTTCAGTTATCTGTGATCAGTCATCAGCTTTCAGAGAGTGACAACTTATCAGTGTTCAGTGATCAGTTATCACTGATCTGTAATCAGTTATCAGAGAGTGACAATTTGGTTCGCCAAACCGGTGATTCAGTTGAAACTGATAATTGGTCATCGACAATTGAAAAGTTACGTTTGCTCAAAATGCTGATAGTCGATGATAATGCGACCAGTCGGCAAATTTTACTCGATGAAACCCGTGCTTGGCAGATGGATGTGGTAGCGGTTGGATCGTGCAAGGCAAGCCTTGCACGCCTAAGGGAGGCGGTGGTAAAAGGGGCACCCTTTCAATTGGCGTTGATTGATGTTGAAATACCAAAGTTGGAGGATGGCTTGGCTTTGTTGCAGGAAATTAAAGCTGATTCTCGCCTTGTCAATCTCAATGTAGTGATGATGACTACTCTGCAACATCCTTTGGAGCCGCACGTTATCAAACAATTGGCTGGCTATTTAAACAAGCCCATATTCCAAGCTGACTTGTTGAGGTGTTTGCTCACGACGATTGAAAGTCCTGAAGATGACGTTGGTGGGGACAGTTCCGACAATGAATCTGAGATGCTGTCACCACGCTGGCAAGTCTTGTTAGCGGAAGATAATGTTATAAATCAAGAAGTTGCTAAAGAAACGCTGACGCAACTCAGTTGTAACGTCCAGATTGCCGCTAATGGTTGGGAAGCGATTGACGCGACAGAGCAACAGGATTTTGACCTGATCTTCATGGATTGCAGTATGCCTGAACTCGACGGTTATGCGGCGAGTCGCAAAATACGTGAACGTGAAAAGCTGCAAGGCAAACGCCATGTTCCCATTATCGCTTTTACGGCCGATGTCATGCCATCAACCCGTGAACGCTGTCTAGCCGCCGGCATGGACGATTATTTGACCAAACCTCTCATCATCAGTGAATTAGAGAACAAATTAGAGACATGGTTGGAGAATCAAGAGTCTAGGAGTCTAGGCGTTTTGGATGAAAGGATGAAAGGAGTTCAGAAATCAGAAACTGAAAACTCAGTTATTCAAACTGAAAACACAGTCGAAACTGAAAAACGGATAACGGATAACGGCTCACTGAGAACTGACGAAGAGAGTCCCGTAGATTTCAATGTATTAAACGATATGCGCCAAAATATCCAATCGAGCAAACTCGATTGGATCATAGATTTGTATTTACAGGAGTTGCCCACCTATTTAGCAACATTACAACAAGCCGTTGCCTCACAAGATGGTGAAGCTTTGTATTCAGCCGCTCACAAGTTCAAAGGGGCGAGTGCCATTTTGGGGGCGCGTCGCGTCGTGACTTTGTGCAAAGTCTTGGAAAAGTTGGGACGTGACGGTACTGTTGATAAAGCCCAAGAACAGTTGGCGCAGATGAAAGCAGAATGTGAGTCTCTCAAACAGGCTTTGGAAGAGCAAGCCAAAATAAGCAGTGGCAATTGACGATTGGCTCTTTCTTGAGTTCAGCAGAGAGGTGGTGAGTTGGTTCGTTTTTCCATTCTTTTTGTATGGTTATTTTGGACGGTTTGAGGGCCATAAAATATTTTGGATGTTTTCAAATGAATATAAGGCCCTAAAGTTGAGACGTGACGGTACCGTTGATAAAGCCCAAGAACCGTTGGCGCCGTTGGAAGCAGACTGTGAGTCTCTCAAACCGGCTTTGGAAGAGCAAGCCAAAATAAGCAGTGGCAATTAATTGACGATTGCCTCTTTCTTGAGTTCACCAGAGAGGTGGTGAGTTGGCTCGTTCGTATTCCCATTAAATTTTAAGGGTTATTTTGGAGGATTTGAGGGCCATAAAATATTTTGGATGTTTTCAAATGAACATAAGGCCCTAAAAAATGTCATGTCGCGCTATAGGTGGGAAGAAAAATCCGGGCACTTTTGAGGTTTATCCCAAATATACGGAACGTACTTGAAAAAGGTGAAAATGGGATAACTATTGAATTAGCAAGCTATAGTTTTTCAGATAAATAATTTCAAAACAGCAAGCCAACAGCTAAAGCAGCAAGCCAACAGCTAAAGCAGTTGTCTAATAGCTAAAGTACCCTAAAGGGTACTATGGCTTAAAGGGTTATTAGTAGGCTTTAGCCTACTTTAGCTGTTAGCCTCAGAATTTATTCTGAGGCTGATTTCTAGTCAAAAAATCCGATGTCTTAAAGACATCGGATTTTTAGCACTAAAACTTATCTCGCTTCGCGTAGCAAAGAAATTTCAGAGCGCCGCTAAGCAAGCTCAACCTTGGAGATTTGTCCCAAGTATTTTTATTCCAATACGATAGCAATCAATCTGGCATGTTGTCACGAGCAAGCTTGGTAAGCTCTTCAGTACCCGCTATCACTAACTTGCCCTCAAGTCCCAATATCTCATCAAACAGCGTCAGTACCTGTTTATTTGGAAAAGCGAGTTTTCGTATTGATAACACATACTTGACAGCTTCACTGGGCGTTAATCCATGCTGACAGAGAACGCCACAAGCCACTGCCGTTGATCGTGAAATACCCGCATGACAATGAACCAGTAATTTATCCGTCGGCTCTAACGGTGCCGTAAATTCCAAAATATCTTGGATTTGCGGGAGCGTTGCTGGTTTGGTATTTTTAAAAAAACTCGAAGAAACCGGATATGGGAACATATCATGGAAATAGTAACGTCGCAACTCTCCCTCTTTGCTGGCAACCGGGAGTTTTATGAATTCAGTATCAATATCAGGATCAAGCAAACTGACAGTATGCGTCGCCCACTTAAGTGATAACTTTATGGCATCTCTCAGATTGGAAATTTTTAATTCGAACATGATAATCCGTTCCAAAAAACTGATAGACTTGTAAATGTTTTATTGACCCAAATATGGCAGGTTGTTTTGGCGAAACGGCTCAACAATTTCTTCACTACCCGCAGCCACTAACTTGCCCTCAAGTCCCAATATATCATCAAACAGCGTCAGTACATGTTCATTTGGAAAAGCTATTTCTCGTATTGAGAACACATAGTTGACGGCCTCATCAGGCGTCAATCCGTGCTGACAGAGAACGCCGCAAGCCACCGCTGTTGATCGTGAAACGCCGGCTTGACAATGAACCAGTAATTTATCTGTAGACTGTAACGGTGCCGTAAATTCCAAAATCTCTTGGACTTGTTGAGAAGTGGCAAGTGTTGGGTTTTCTAAAAGAACAATAAGATCGTCTAGCTCATCTATGCTTAAAATGTCATGGAAATAGTAACGCCGCAACTGTCCATCTTTGCCGGCAACGGGGATTTCTATATCATAGTTCTCAATATCCGGATCAAGCAAACTGACAGTATGCGTCGCCCAATCCTCTGACAACCATAATGCATCACTCAAATCGGAGATTTTTAACTCAAACATGATCACCTCTGCTGGTTATAAAGTATAGTCGGCCCAAAAATATTGATAACTATTGATATTGGCTGGACATTATCTAAAAAACTTTACCTTTTTTATTTTTAAAGTAACATAAAAATGCTTGAGGTGGTTAGCCTTTGCAAGTCAAAAAATGGACTCTCAAGCATTAATGTTACCCTAAGCGATCATTAGGCGAGGGGATAAAGGGCTGATACTCCCGCAATTCGCTTATGTGTTGAAAAACATACTCTTGATAAGTATGCTTGTCAATATTTATCAATAGAATTACTATCTCTCGTATCTGTAACTTTGCGCTGTCATAGATTAGGGTTGTTGCGAAATTAAATATCCCCTCACCCTTATTAATAATTAATTGTTAATTGTTAATTGTTAATAATTAATTATACTTAGCACACAAATTGCGCTTTTGTCAGTTCCATTGGTAGAGCTCAAACGACATGACTGTGTTTCGATCCTTTCATTGGTATAAGATTTCTCCGATCAAAGAAATGACAAAAGCGCAAATTGTGAACGAGGCAAGTATAACGTCGAAATGAAAGAAACCAGTAAAATCAATGAATTATAAATTAATGGCCAGTACAAAGATTTGTGATTAAAAAATAATATGTTGTTGTATTGTATAATATTATATAATTTTAGTGCCCTGATACGTACAGTAGCTCTAAGCCATGAGCCCCACTACTGGCTTAATTTGCAACAACTCTATTATTCATTCACAATTCACAATTCGCTTCGCTGAGCTTCGGTTCACAATTCATAATTCACAATTCACAATTCATAATTCACAATTATATACTTTACTATGTTATGCTAATTCAATTCGTGAGCCTTGGTAATCAGTCTTGGTAAGAGGAAATTCATAATGAATGGTTGGATTTTAAGACCTTATCCTCACGGCATTAACCGGATGAGTCAATTTTTGAGTGAGGGGTTTATTGCCCTCGGATGGCCGGGCATTGGTGACTTGTATTCAGGTGAGAGAAGTGATATATACGAAAAACTGTCCGCCCTCTATATCTCTGACTATGGCGATAAGTTTTGTCGTCACTCTTCCAATACCCTCTGGAAGTTCAGGGATAACATGCTTATCGGTGAACTCGTTTTGGTTGTACCCTTCAAGGAAGATAGCTTAGAAATCGCTGTAGGTAAAGTGGACTCGTCCTATTTTTTTGATGCTCGATATGATGAGACGGCGAGTAGTCTTGATACCGGCTATAATGGGTTTTCTCATCGGAGAAAAGTGGTTTGGCTAGAAAAACGACTCCCCAGAAGTGTCTTGCCAGAGCCCGTTAGAAAAGCCTTTACCAAAAAAGACCTAACGATGCTCAATCTGGAAGGGTACCACCGTCTGATTGAGATGCTGGAATCACGAGGCCACAATTTAAATGAGAGGTGGGAAATGTCTCAACACCGCAAGCAATTGATAGAAACGAGTACCAAGATGATACTCGAAACGATGCAGCAACAAACGCCTGAGTTAGCCGACATCTTTGGAAAGATGGCTCAGGAAACCTTGGACATTTTCAAGGAAAGTGAGTCAGCCCATTTCAATTTGCTCAGCAGCAAGCTCAATCACGTTGCCATGAGTATTGAGGCTCATGTGATTCCAATTGATATCAACGGCGCCTGTCAGAAAATCTGTATCTCAATGGCACTCGACAGATGGGATGCTGCAAGCGGTTTTTGCGAAATCGCCAAACAGACAATGACTTATTGGCTTGAATGCTTGGAGGAGAATAGCCAGACTATATTCTTTACGTCGGCATGGGATGAAGCGGAATTTTTTGCTCACTTCAAACCCCAGTTTGACGCTTATGCCAAAAAGCATAGTGTCGCCATTATTCTGATAACGGCCAATGGTTTTTTACTGACTTATATTGGGGAACAGCCAATAATCCCATCACAAGTCTCCCTCTCCCCTTCCCAGACAAGCTCCCTCTCTCATGAGGAAGAGCGTAGCGAAGAAGTAAAAACGTTAGGACAGGAGTCCAAACTTTAGTTTGGAGTTCAAACTTTAGTTTGGCAGGAGTCCAAACGGAAGGAGTCCAAACTTTAGTTTGGCAGGAGTCAGTTTGGCAGGGAACCAAAGCTTCAGCTTTGGACGATTGCTTTTTTAATAAAATAGTTACAAAGCTAAAGCTTTGGATTCCAAGCGCAAAAGCCAAAGCTTTGGATTCCAACTGCCAAAGCTTCAGCTTTGGACTCCAACTGCCAAACTAAAGTTTGGACTCCTGCCAAAAGTTTGGACTCAACTGCCAAGCTATGTACGCTTTGGTGGCACGACTGTCTCAGGAATTAGCCAGGGTTCTTCCTCAGTGCTTGGCGCGAAGGCTTTAGTGGCTTGGGTATCAGGCATTTGGGGAGTCACTGAATTGGTCGCTTGAGGAGCTACCATGGGTTGCAGCCCAGCCGCTGGTTGGGGAACAAACACGGGTTGGGCCATGATGGTTGGTTGTTGTTGGGCCGATTGAGCCATCACGGTAGGTTGCGCTATAAAAGTTTGTTGAGGGTTCCCCATCATTGGAGTGGTCGTCGGCTGGGCAACCATGACTGGTTGAACCACCACCGGTTGTTGAGGTATCCCCGGCGATTGTGGAACGGCCACGGGTTGAAGCACCACAGGCTGTTGAGGGAACCCCGGCGATTGTGGAACAGCAGTGGGTTGAGCTACCGGATGTTGTTGAAGCCCCGGCAATTGTGGAACGGCCGCAAATTGAGCTACCGGATGTTGTTGAGGAAGCCATGGCGATTGAAGAAAGGCCGCGGGTTGAGGCGTATTGGCCGGTGGTTGTGATCCATTCTGTCCTTGTGCCACCGTAGGCTCTTGTTGGGGTTTTATACGAGAAAACTTCAGTAAATACAAGAGTATCCCTGCTATCACAAACAGTGCGATACTTAACAGTGGGCGATAGAATAACCAAGCAATCCCAATCGTAACAAGGGAAAGCGTCGCCGCGATCACAACAGAAATAATATAGACGACTATTCCAACCAATCGAGCAAAAAACGGAATGATGGCGGCCAAGGTTCTAAACACCATAAATATCAGAGTCAAGCCAATATCCATCATCAAAAAGCCTATCAGACGCCACTTCCAAGTGAGTGCGACATTGGTTTGTTCCGCGTGTTGAAACATTTCTAGGGCCGTCACCGTGCCATATTCAAATAGTTCAATCTTACCCCCGATTCCTTCAAACTCACCTTCTATTGCTTGAAAGAATTCAATAAATAGCCCAGACTCGGCCCCGACTGCCATGCTGTAAGGAGTCAAACGGGAACCGACTTGTTTAGCGACCACACTAATCGTGGTTGGCCAAACCACTTCAAATTTGATTCGCAAATCACCGATTTCAGGTTGAGCGGGGTTTTTACCCACATAATAACGTCCCGCGTAAAAATGGGTTTTTCTTTCTCCTAATTGGTGGCTGAGTTTTTCCAAGACTTGCTTGCGTACTTCATCTTTAACCGGCAAATCCTGATAATTATTCATTTTCCTAACAAGACTATCCGAGAGTGTAAACGCACCCAACGTAACCTGTTGGGCTACTAAAGTTTCGCTGCTCATGGGCAGATCCGAGGGATTCCTATGGCTGACGGGGTATCTAAACGAATCGGAATCAATGTGCCTATCCGACCATTTTTTGATATAGCGATAAGTTAGCTTTTTCTCGGTATCACCGCTCCATTGTTCTTCCGTTTCATGTTCTTCTTCTTCCTCCCATTGGTACATTTCTACCACACGGCGTAATTTTATCACGTTGGCCGCCTCAATGCCCGCCATCACGTCGGTTAAGGTTTCATTGCAGGTGGCTTTTCCATTGAGATGAATGAGTTTGCCCTCCTTGTCGAGAGACATATAATCGGCCGCCAGATGAATCACAATCCGCTTACCCTCCTCCAATGTCTGAGCGCGGTGTACGGCGCGGCCTTCGTTATAAAACAGCAGCGGAAATGAGAACAAGAACAACAGAAGCCCAACCAAGGCGAGCACAAAAGACTCTTTAATCCGATCCCCATACGATTGATGAGTGACTTCAGTAAATACATCGGCCATAATATATTCTCCACTATTGAGAAAATAGATTTATTCTCGTTTCTCTGGCGAGTGGGAACGAGGATTTGACGCTTGAGCAATTTCGTCAGGAGTCCAACTCACTGCCAAAGCTGAAGCTTTGGACTCCAACTCACTGCTTAAGTCCGCGCCAGCCAGATTTGGCGAAGTGCTTGTGACAGGGGCAAATCATTCAACAATGTTTCTATATCTGGCGGGACACTTTTTGTGATCGTGTTTTCTTTAAAGTCCATTGCCCAGCGCAAGATGGCTTCAAATAGTCCGGCGGCTTCTATAATAGGCTGCATAAGAAGCCAAACGGGAAAGATGCGAACTTCAAAGGTGTGTTTGGCGGGTGTTGGGTGAATGAGATTCTTTATATTGAAATCGCAATACTTAGTGAGCTCAAATTCGGCAAGACGTTCCCTCGCCTCTTCCCACGGCAAGGCGGTAAACTCAGGCCGTTGCACAAATTCGTAGAGTTCTTGGGGCCATATTCCGAGTCGGCGACAACGGGGATTTGTTCCAACCATTTGTCGCAGTTTTTCTCCAAAAACCCATAATAGACGCATGAGATTGACCAAGACGGGAACGGACTGCAACGGAGCCGCATCAAAATGTATGTGGGTTGCCCCTTCGCTTGGTATCGTAAACCCCAAAGAGCGTGCTATTGTTAGCAGAGATTCCAAGCGTTCAAAATGATTGGTGTCAATGGGAGGGCTAATCAATTCGCAGGGGCGTTCACGTTCTCCGGGCAACGGGGCGGCAATGGCAATTGACGCGCCGGTGTCGTCTTCTACACGTACCATTCCTCCACGGCCCACTTGAGGTTCGGTGCCAAACAAGTGGGCAATGGGTACGAGTACTTCAGAAAGAGGTGCAGCGGGGTTGCTCTGCTGCATCACTAAGCGCAGAAGACGAGCATCATCGCTGACAATGCGATACCAACCGGGTTGAGGCGGATGGGTTTTGTCAAAATCATCTTGAAGCGTCAAGTCGTCAACGCATTGGGCAATCATAAGTCCTTGCGAATCGACAACTTCAAAACCAAGGGTGAGATTTTGAAACAGAGGCTTATCTGGGACTTTGCTTGGCTCAGATTGGGGGTGGAAGAATGGGCGGACGATTCCTCCGTATTGCCGGGCGATGGTATTAGCCAAGTCACGTCTACTAAGCCCTTTGGGTGCCACCAGTTCAATCTCAACACCGATTTTCCAGTTTAATTTGACCATCCGACTGTCAAAACCTCCAAGGTTGATATCGCTCCGTTCGGAACGAGGTGAGCTTTTTATACTTTGCACCGTTACAAACTGCGCTTTTGTCATTTCGCTTTTGGAATGAAGACAATAGGATAAATCTTGTGGGTGTGTCCCACTTATCCGACAGACTTTGAGTTGTCTTGCCGTTTTAAAAGTAAGGTTGATGACCCAATTTTCAATTTGATTTGGTAAGCATTTATTAATGGCTTACCATAATGAAAAATGAAAAAGACTAAGGTGTCTTTCCAAAGTGGTTTGAGGGCCATGTTGGCGAATTGATTGACTTGATTTCATTGATGGCCGTTAAGAAATGAAAAATGAAAAATGAAAAATGAATAAGACCAAGGTGTCTTTCCAAAGCGGTTTTTGAGGGCCATGTTGGCGAATTGATTGACTTAATTTCATTGATGGCACTTAAAAAATGAAAAATGAAAAAATGAAAAAGACTAAGGTGTCTTTCCAAAGCGGTTTTTGAGGGCCATGTTGGCGAATTGATTGACTTAATTTCATTGAAGGCCGTTAAGAAATGAAAAATGAAAAATGAAAAATGAATAAGACCAAGGTGTCTTTCCAAAGCGGTTTGAGGGCCATGTTGGCAAATTAATTTATTTTATTTGATTGAAGGCCCTTAAAAAATGAAAAAAAACCAAGGTGTCTTTCCAAAGCGGTTTGAGGGCCATGTTGGCGAATTGATTGACTTGATTTCATTGAAGGCCCTTGAGACTAAAAACTTCTAAAAGAACAAGTGGGACACACTTTTTCACCCTGCCAAACTAAAGTTTGGACGAATGCCAAACTAAAGTTTGGACGACTGCCAAACTAAAGTTTGGACGACTGCCTGCCAAACTAAAGTTTGGACGCCGGTTGACTACTCTTCTTTTTCTGGACGAGCTTCTTATGGCTTAGCCTGTTGCAGTGCCTTTTGAATCGCCGCTTCATCCCCACTCACAAGGAGACTACCGATTTTGAGCTTGGCATCCCAAGCTTCAGACTTGCCCCAATACTCTGCGAGGACAGCAGCATCGTCGTAGGTGTATTTGCTATTGGAATAGGCATTCCATTGCTGTTGCTCCGCTTTGGCCTGTTGCAGATCCTTTTGAATCGCCGCGTCATCCCCACTCACAAGGAGACGAGCGATTTTGAGCTTGGCATCCCATGTTGACTTGCCCCAATACTCAGCGAGGAGTTCAGCATCGTCGTAGGTGTATTTGCTATTCCAAAACGCCTCCGATTCCTGTTGCCCTTGTTGCCGAGCCTGTTGCAGAGCCTTTTGAATCGCCGCGTCTTCCCCACTCACAAGGAGACGACCGATTTTGAGCTTGGCATACCAAGGATCAGGCTTGCCCCAATACTCTGCGAGGAGAGCAGCATCGTCGTAGGTGTATTTGCTATTCCAAAACGCCTCCTGGTTGGGCGCTACCGAGGCGGCTTGACTAGAAGCCGTTGCAAGTACGGCCGAGATGGCGAGTGCAAGGGTGGTATTTGTTGTTTTAGCAGAATGCATTCTTTTCCTCCAAGTGGTGTTAAAGTTTATCAATGTGATTTAAATATCATATAAAAAAAACGATAGGAGTACAAACTTTAGCGAACTTCGTATAGGTTCCGCTAAACCTCGTGATCTCGCTTCGCTAGGAAACGCCGTCACGAGCAAAGCTATAGTCTTATGTTATCATTATACTTGATGATCAAGTTTTTTCGTGCGCCCAAATAATAACTACAAGGATTGTATATAAAAAAGGATTTCTTATAATTGCTGATAATGAACAAATTCGATAAAATTTTAGCTTTCCTGGGAAAATAAAATCGTTGAGAAGAAAGCTATTCCCAAGGCAGAAGCTTTTGAGAAGAAAAATCGAGAGTTATTTTAGGCTTGAAAATAAAATCCCTTATTACCCCAACGAGGCGACATTAATATACGCCCCAGGTGGTGGTTGGTGGAAAGCCCCAACGAGGCGACATTAATATAGCCAGGGGCATCGCCCCTGGAATATTAAAGGAATAAAAACCGAACAAGTAATCGCGCTGAGTTTAGTAATAGAAAGTTACCAGAACCAGAATAACCACCTGAATGATTACAATAGCCCAATAAACCAACTGGAATGAGCCTTTAACCGTCTTGTGGCGAAACAATTTCTGAGCGATAAGCCCAGCCGGGGAACCACCTGCCATCGAGAGTCCATGTAATATCCATTCGGGCACTCTCAATAGCGATCTGCCAGCAATCATTTTGTCATAACCGTAGAACAAAAAGGTAGACAAATTGATTGACACAAGATAAGCAACAATGATATTAAAGTCCCGATAAAATAGGAAAATCGTTGCGGCTACCGTCAGAATGATAGCAGGAACTCCATACCAGAAGTACGGCGATTTTTGTTTTTTACCGGGGATGACATCCACAGCGGCTAATCCCTTGTCTGTTGGTTTTGTATTAAACTCAACTTCCTGACCCACTGATAAATTTTGTTGATCACGAACCTCTCGAATATGCACAAACACGTCTTCGGAATGTGTTTTCGAGCGGATAAAGCCAAATCCGCGTTGTTTATCAAATTTAACGACGATTCCTTCCATATGTTTTCACCATTGATGACTCTGAGAATGACTAAAAAACCTAAGTAAATTTTATCGACTACGAAAATTCAGCTTATATTTTGGAGTCCAAGATTTATCTTGGACACCATTCAACTGATGTTGAACACTGACTTATGTTTTCAAGCAGCGCGAGGCGGTAGGAATGAATTAGTTGGAGCCGATGGGTGCTATAGACGTTCAGAAAAATGATTTCAAAAAAGCCAATAGTGAATAAATAGACGTCCAAGATAAATCTTGGACTCCGGACGAATTAGATGTGACGGTGGGGGCCGACTAGCGCTGCGTAATCCACCCAGCCCTAATACGCTCTCCAACACGCACTCAGTGAGGGCACCTCAAAATTTTCTTCAATCAGCCTCTCAAACGCTTTAAGGAAAAAAACACGCTCATAATCCCGTACGTTACCCGTTCTTTTACTGACAATGGCATCATTTAAAGTCGTCAGATCAATAAAGTTCCCCAACGCTTGTTCCTCCATTTTGTCCAACCGTTCTAACAGAGATTTAATACCCCCAGATAACTTTTTTAGGCGTGCATGTTTTTCCTCAGAATGACGTTCAATACCGGGTTTTCCCATAATTTCTATGGCACACGCTGCTATAAAACCTACCCTTGCCGGTTGGCTATCAAAAATATTCCTACCCCTTTCAAAACGTCCTTCCATCTGTTGAGGAGAGTATCTCTCAAAAGCGCTATCCAAGGTAATCAAATAGTCCAGTATTTCCTTGAAAATTTCTGTCAACCGTGTATTAGAGGTTGCTTTGATATCCAAGCGCGAAAACTCATCTGCTAATTGTTCTAGCAAATGGACTTTTTCTTTCCTTAATCCAAAGACGAGAAAGAGTTCAACCAATTTATCCCCTTGATATTGACCGCTTTTTTTACGGTATTGAGAATTACCGATCTCCAATATCTTCAAAGGAAGGTCACTCTTCTTAATTTCATCAAGAAGCGGCCCAAACACGACTTCAATTTGTCTTCTTAAATTCCAAGGTACTTGTCTCGTGTTCAGGACTAACATGCGGTAAATAAGACTATTGATTGATCTTGCAATCCAGTGTTCAACCCGAACCCGTGTACTGTTCAGATACTCTTCGCATCGATCAGGCTCCTTGATAAGCGCGTTGACAACTTCATACATCGCCGTGGTTCTTTGCATACCGTCAATAATGCTGAGTGATCCACTTAAACCTGAAATAAGTGTTTTGAAATCGGAGTGTCCAAGTTCGTGGAGTTTGTTCATATCCGGTTCAGGAAATATGAGACCTAGCACAATCGGCGGAAAGATTGCGCCAGATTGTAAATCACTCGCCATTCTTTCTCTAATTCGTTTAGCGGCACTCGTTTTTAGCGCAGTACGCTGTTTTTCAAGCCCACCTTTGTTTTTATAAGCGGACTCCACTAACTCCAAATACTCTTTAAGAGAATAGGAGATCATTACCGAATAACAATCTGTTCGGTTGTCTTTAAGAATATCCAATTGCTTATCAGGCATTTAGAAAAGCTCCTTTAGCAAGCGTCGGATGGGTAGAAGAACTCGCGGTGCCCCTCATAATCGTGCCAACACCGAGTTGGTACTTTACTTACTCGCCCCCCTTACGATAAATGGCACAAATTTTCTTTCAGCACATTGGCTCATGAAAAACGCGGGGCATTATGCACTCCTCGACTGGCGAATGCAATACTTTTATCAAAAAAATTACTGCTGTCAATTTTTCGGTGATTTAGTTATTTATAAGTTCCCTCTTCAGACGATATTTCGGGGTGTGTTAGGCTATCACCAGATTATTTACAGCAGGACTCCAAACAGTCGTCCAAACTAACTAATGGCCGTCCAAGTTTGGCAGTCGTCCAAACTTGAGTTTTTTTTAACCCTTAATTAAAGAAAATCAAATAGCGCGACAGATATAGGGCCATACAGATATAGGGCCATACTTTCATTTTAAAAGTTCCAAATGATTTTATGGCCCTCAAACAAAACGAACTTTGGCAGTCGTCCAAACTTGAGTTTTTTTAACCCTTAATTAAAGAAAATCAAATAGCGCGACAGATATAGGGCCATACTTTCATTTTAAAAACTCCAAATGATTTTATGGCCCTCAAACAAAACGAGCTTGAGTTCGGCGTTATTTTCTATAGACTTTCATAAAAACAAAGTTATCCGAAACCAAGCTTTTGCAAAAAACGTGGTTTATTTTCAGTGAAAATAGATAAGAGTATTAGTACAGCTAATTACGCGGATAAACGAATTAGTTCAGCTAATTACGAATTAGTACAGCTACACAAGCGCGGATAAACGAATTAAAATAACCCTAACAAAAACAGTGTATCCATAATACTGGAAAACTTTTGCATGGGTACTTAATATTGTTTATACACACAGCAAGCATAATTGGCTCCGTTCAGAGCCGTATCATCACCTTTTCCTTGTTTAGCCTCTATACGAGTTTGGATACCACAGATTGCTGTCCGAAACTTTAATCCAACAATTTTTTTGTTTGGGCAGGTTTGATACTGACTCCATCGTCCCCAAGGCATACTACCAAAGGCCTGTATGGTTTTGCCATCAGTACATTTAAAACGTACCGAATTAGTTGCCGTGTCATCACTATCTTTTTTATGTGGCTCAAAACTCATCGCCGTCGCATAAAGGACAGTTTTTCCCTGACAAGAAGCGCCTTCTCGCCAAGAACCCCAAGGCCCAACACGGCTTGTGATTACACCCACTCTTTTGCCAGTGGCTTTATTGACACAGCTTAATTCCATTAACCGCGCTGTCGTCAAAACGGCCATCTCGATGCGCTTCGACTTTCATAGCATAACCTGCTGCAAAGCTTCCCTTGGGGCAATATTGCCATTTTCCCCAATCTCCCCAAATTCCACTATAGCCCACGACGCTTACCGCGTCCTCTCTAGCATAAACAATTGGATTTGAATAAACCAATACGACAAAAGCAAACCACAAGTATTTTTTCATAAATAATCTCCAGGAAAGGAGTCCAAACAGTCGTCCAAACGTTAGTTTGGCCGCCCAAGGCGAGCGTAGGATGTTACGCGACGCGAAACCCATCATAATCATGCATGCCAACACCGAGTCGGCACTTTATTTATAGCCTCGCCCCCAGACGGTAAAAGGCACGAGTTTTCAAAAACATATTGGTTCCTGAAAAACGCGGGGCATTATGCACTCATTGAGTGGAAAATGCAATACCGGCATTTTTTAAAAAATCAATCACGGTTTTCTCGCCCGTGTAAAATATTGGTCAGCCGATACTTAGAGCGTGTTTGAAAAGTCCAAGAATCAATCACTTATAAAATAGTCTATTGGTTATAAAACAATGAGTTAAGTCGAGTTTTAAAACACGCTCTCAGTGAAAATGTGATAATGAACAAGCGTCAGCATGGCCCACAATTGATGTGGGTTGTTTTTTAATCCAGTCTTTGTTGAAAGCCTTAGAATAAATTCTAAGGCTAAAAGTCAGTTGAAAGCCTTAGAATAAATTCTAAGGCTAAAAGCTAAAGCAGGCTGAAGCCAGCTAAAACTAAAAACGGTGATTGCGAACAAGCGTCAGCATGGCCCACAATTGATGTGGGTTGTTTTTTAATCCAGTCTTTGTTGAAAGCCTTCGAATAAATTCTAAGGCTAAAAGTCAGTTGAAAGCCTTAGAATAAATTCTAAGGCTAAAAGCTAAAGCAGGCTGAAGCCAGCTAAAACTAAAAACGGTGATTGCGAGCAAACGTCAGCATGGCCCACAATTGATGTGGGTTGTTCCACAATCCAGTCTAGTACACGACGAAGGCGGAAATCCTCGTACCATCCCGCCTTAGAATAAATTCTAAGGCTAAAAGCTAAAGCAGGCTGAAGCCAGCTAAAACTAAAAACGGTGATTGCGAGCAAACGTCAGCATGGCCCACAATTGATGTGGGTTGTTTTTTAATCCAGTCTTTGTTGAAAGCCTTCGAATAAATTCTAAGGCTAAAAGTCAGTTGAAAGCCTTAGAATAAATTCTAAGGCTAAAAGCTAAAGCAGGCTGAAGCCAGCTAAAACTAAAAACGGTGATTGCGAACAAGCGTCAGCATGGCCCACAATTGATGTGGGTTGTTTTTTAATCCAGTCTTTGTTGAAAGCCTTCGAATAAATTCTAAGGCTAAAAGCTAAAGCAGGCTGAAGCCAGCTAAAACTAAAAACGGTGATTGCGAACAAGCGTCAGCATGGCCCACAATTGATGTGGGTTGTTTTTTAATCCAGTCTTTGTCGAAAGAGCTTCGCTCTAAATCTTATGGCCCTTAAACAAAAAAAATTCTAGTTCGGCGTGAACTTCGTGATGGAACGCCAAACTTGCGCTTAGCGAACACTTATTACGCGGATAAACGAATTATAATAGTACAGCGAATTTCGTTTGTAGTAGTCGCTTTAGCGACTTAATCGTTTTTCGTAGGAGCAAAAGCGACTTAATCTGGTATTTCGTAGGAGCAAAAGCGACTTAAGGGAGGAGCGTGAAAATAATATACCCATAGAGAAACAAAGTTTTTTAACTTTTCATTTTGTGTGGGTATTTTATTTAGCCACAACTCCCTTAGTAGTGTTTGTAGTGTTTGTAGTGTTTGTAGTGTTTGTAGTGTACTTATAGATTAAGTCGCTAAAGCGATTGCTACAAACACTCAATTCTATAAATATTAGATTCAGTCGCTAAAGCGACTACTACAAACACTCAATTCTATAAATATTAGATTCAGTCGCTAAAGCGACTACTACAAACACTCAATTCTATAAATATTAGATTCAGTCGCTAAAGCGACTACTACAAACACTCAATTCGTTTATCCGCGTAATTAGTTGTACTCAATTCAAAACACATCTACAACGAAAGCTTTTTCTTGAAACTTGTCATATCAGGGCATTGCAGGGCTTGTATGGGAAGGTTTTTTAACACCTCCCGTTGTTTAATGACGCGAATTTTGTCAATGACTTCGCTAGGTACAACATCAAACCGTGCCATCAAAATGCCAATCAGCATTTCTTGGGCATCCCTTAATCCTTCCTCATGTGCTTCATCATGTCCTTTTTGATGTCCCATATCATATATCTGCTTTCCTGCCAATGTGCTCATCAGATCAAACTTTAACATAGTTATTACCTCTTCGTAACTGAGTTGACGAAACCGATTAAGTATGAGCAAGCCTAACACATTCAAGGCATCCTTTTGTAACCGCTCAGGAAAGACTTCTTTGATAGAAGAACTCCATTCCCGTCCTTTTGTCAACAACGTGGTTTTGTCAATTTGATTGGGTAAGGTAAATGGGGCTAATACCACCAGTTTCGGATCAACGGTTTCAAGCTCTTTTTCGGTGTAATCTGTCAGAACGATTTCTCGAATACAACCCCCTAAATGGCAGTTTTTCATATCCACAAATTCATTGAGCGGCAACGCGGCGTTTTGGTAAGTTTTGTCAGTATAAATAATACAGGCGATTACATCACCTGGATACTGTTCACTAGCACACGCCATGAAGACTTCAGCCATCAATCGATGGTAAATGTATGGATCCCAGTATCCTTGGAACTCCATAAAAACACGCCCCTCTTCGCTCGCGAGCATGGGAAAACCTTCAATATCGGGTTTAAGTTCCTTTTCTTTGAGTACTACCGCCTGAAAATAGTATTGTTCCGCTTTGTCAGCCGTAAAACCAAACAGTTTCAAGAGGCTATTGCCACTGACTTTCATCAGTTGCAAAAAAGCTTCGTCGGTACCGCGTTCGGTTTTTTCTTCTTCAATCATATTATTCATAGTTATGTTCCTGTCGCTATTTCACCATTCAAAACTTCAGCGTCTTATGTTTGTAGTAGTCGCTTTAGCGTCTTATGTTTGTAGTAGTCGCTTTAGCGACTTATGTTTGTAGTAGTCGCTTTAGCGACTTAATCGTTTTTCGTAGGAGCAAAAGCGACTTAATCTGGTTTTTCGTAGGAGCAAAAGCGACTTAAGGGAGGAGCGTGAAAATAATATACCCATAGATAAACAAAGGTTTTTAACTTTTCATTTTGTGTGGGTATTTTATTTAGCCACAACTCCCTTAGTAGTGTTTGTAGTGTTTGTAGTGTACCTATAGATTAAGTCGCTAAAGCGGCTACTACAAACACTCAATTCGTTTATCCGCGTAATTAGTTGTACTCAATTCGTTTATCCGCATAATTAGTTGTACTCAATTCCTTTATCCGCGTAATTCGTTGTACTCAATCCGTTTATCCGCGTAATTCGTTGTACTCAATTCGTTTATCCGCATAATTAGTTGTACTCAATTCGTTTATCCGCGTAATTCGTTGTACTCAATTCGTTTATCCGCATAATTAGTTGTACTCAATTCGTTTATCCGCGTAATTCGTTGTACTCAATTCGTTTATCCCATTTTGGCTAACCACTGATAACACAGCGGCACCAATAACAAACTGACTAACAAAGAAAAACTAAGTCCAAACACAATCGTCAAAGCCAAAGGTTGCAACATTTTGGCGCCTTCGCCCCAACCCAGTGCCAACGGCAACAATCCCATCACTGTCGTCAAAGTCGTCATTAAAATCGGGCGGAGGCGTAATTCTCCCGCCGCTAAAATGGCAGCTTGTACCGACAACCCCGCCGCCCGTTGTAATTCGATAGTTTCGACTAACACAATAGCATTATTAACAACAATACCCGCTAACATAATCATGCCTAACCAGACTGGCATTGATAAAGGCATTTCTAACCAGACAATGCCTACCGCTACGCCTATCGTGACAAACGGGATACTAACTAAAATCACTAAAGGATTACGTAGCGACTCATATTGCACCGCCATCACGACAAAGACTAAAAACACCGCTAAGCCTAATAAGATTTGGGTAAGTTGCTGGCTTTCCTGTAACGCTTCCGCTGCACCGCCTTCATATAAAGCATAACCCTCGGGCAAATGAAAATCCGCTAAACGTTGTTGCACTTGTGCCATCACCGCCAACAAACTACTCTCAGTGCTGAGATTGCCACTGATTTCAATAATGCGTTGTTGGTTCTCGCGCATAATTTCCGCAGGAACCGGTATCCATTGCACCTTGGTAATTTCATCTAAGCGCACCGCCATACCTTCTTTGTTATAAAGTAATACCGATTGCAAATCCTGCGGATTTTGTAACTCGCTACGAGGCAAACGCAAGCGTACATCAATACTTTGATCGCCCTCAATAAAATCCGTCACCACGCGCCCATTCATCAGAATATTTAAATCGCGCCCAACGTCTTGGGCGGTAAAACCCAAAGCATCAGCGCGTTGCCTATCCACCACCACCGCTAATTCTTGCCGAACTTCCTCGGCAGAATGTTTTAAATTCAGCAAACCCGGCACATCAGCAAAACGCTCTAACAACTCATCCGCTAAATGCGTCAAAGTTGGTAAATCATTGCCTTGCAAACGCAAACTGAAATCATCATCGCTTCTACCTAAACGAATACCACGAATGCCAGCACTCCGCATCCTCACTTTGACACCCACTAACTGAAGCTTTTTCAACTTCTTGTTCATTTGTTTAATCCAATTGTTAGTACTAAGGGTGCGTTGCGTCAGCGGCACTAATTGCACATTTAAACTGCTCCGGTGACTCATTTCATATTGGGATCGTCCAAAGATAAAGCCGCCCATGTGGGTAAATACTGACTCGACTTCGGGCTGCTGTTGCAACATATTTTCTATTTGCATCACGATGTTATCCATTTCTTGCAAAGCAATGCCCGGCTCTGCGGTGATTCTCATCGACACTCGCCCATCGTCTAAATCAGGTAAAAAAATCTGTTTACCCGTCAAAAATGTCGGAAAGCTGTACCATAAACCTACACAAAATACAGCAATAATTAGCAGAGACAGAGGCCAACGTAGCAGTAAGTGCTTCATTAAAAAGACATAAATGAGTTTTAACAGAAACTCGATAGGGCGCAATAACCCAAATCCACCCGTATTCTTCTTTTCCAAAGGGGGGCGATGAGCTTTTCTCTTCACCCTGCCTGCTAACGCCGGCACCACAGTCAACGCCACCACCAAAGACGCCACCATTGCGGCGGAAATCGTAAAAATCAGTTCCCGAAACAGCAGCCCTACCAATCCAACAATAAATAAAAAAGGCACAATAGCGGCTAAATTAGTTGTTGTGGCAGCCACAATCGCGCTAGTGATTTCGCCCACCGCGTTGATGGCACCGTCGGTGGGAGAATCGGTGTGCTGTTGATGGCGCGTGATGTTTTCTAACATCACAATAGTATTATCTACCACCATGCCCACGCCTAAGGCTAAACCGCCCAATGTCATAATGTTTAAAGTTAAACCGCCCCAAGCCATCAGTATGAAAGTAACGGTAATCGCCAACGGAATGGCGGTGCCAATAATTAAAGTTTGTCGCAAATGTCCTAAAAACAGAAAAACGACTAACATCGCTAACGCAGCGCCAGTTAAAGCAGAATAAGTGGCATTTTTCAGGGCATGTCGCACAAACACGGCTTGATTATCAACGACATCCAGTTGGACATCGGCCGGTAAAATTCGTTGTTCCTTTAGCCACGTCATTCGTTCCTGCACCGTGTCTACCACCGCAACCGTGTTGGCTTGCGGTTGCTTTTGGATAGATAACTTAATACCGGGGATACTATTAAAAAGAACACGTAACCGCTCATCTTGGTGCGTGTCAATGATTTGGGCAATTTCACCTAAAAAGACATCTCCCCCAATCCCTCCATTTGAAAATGGTGGGCTAGTAGTAGGGATTTTAGGCGATAAGCGCACCGCTGCAATATCTTCCACCCGTTGCCACCGCCCAAGCACTCGCGTGCTGATTTCTTGCTCTGACATATACAAACGTCCGCCGGCGCTTTCTACATTAGCCTGTTTTAAGGCATTAACCACATCCTCCAAACTCAATCCCAACGCCACCAAACGCTGTTGATCTGGTAAAACCTGAATTTCGCGGACTAAACCACCTCCCACCTCGGCCGCTGCCACCCCCGGCAAATTGATAAACCATTTGGACAACTGCTTATCTACCCAAGTTCGCAACTCGACCGGATCACGCAGACGAGAACTTACTGCCAATATCAACACAGGAATTTGTGACGGATCTCTTTTATAAATAATGGGTGGCTGAATCGTATCGGGTAAAAAACGCTTAGCGCGATCTAAACGAGTGCTGGCATCGCGCAACGCAATATCAATGTCTTTGCCGTAGGCAAATGACAAATCGACCGAGCTACGCCCCTCCGACGTTTGCGACTGCACACCAATCGCATCCTCCGTGATAGCCAATTGCTCTTCAAGCTGTCGCGTCACTTGATCTTCCATGACGGTGGTGGGCACACCCGGATCCAACACACGCACTCGTATTTCTGGGTAAATGAGGTGTGGCAATAAATCAATGCCAAGCGAGTGCAACGAAAATAGGCCTAATACGACAACAGCCAGTGCTATCATTACCACGCCGATAGGATGATAAACTGACCATGCGGCTAAACCGCCGCGGGTAAAACGTTGTTTAGGCATATTAGTAATGGGTAACGGGTAATGTTTGTAGTAGTCGCTTTAGCGACTTAATCTGGTTTGTAGTAGTCGCTTTAGCGACTTAATCTAATGTTTGTAGTAGTCGCTTTAGCGACTTAATCTGGTTTATGCGAATTAAGGGTTAAATTGAATCTTATAAATTCAACTGAAGTGGAAAACGCGCTTTGACGCGCTTTGACGCAAGAGACATCCAAATATGCGTGGCGCATGCAAGCGTCACTTGCGTGCGTTATATTTTTTCTATAACTTCTCAATCAGAAGTTTTTATAAATCCTTGATTTATGGCCCCCAAATCAGAGCGTCAATTTGTTAAGAAAATATTTTGTGAGCCATGATTTTATTTTCAACACGGAGTCCACAGAGTGCCACAGAGTTTCACAGAGTTATAAACCCAAGGACTTCTCTGTGCAACTCTGTGTAACTCCGTGTCTCTGTGTTGAAGAATTTGAATTGATAAGATTCAATTTAACCCTTAATTCGCATTGATTCGATTCAAATAAATCTGTCAGGGGCCGAAACCTTACCACCTATCAGTTTGTCAAAACTGGCACAACGTCTCTAATAATTCGTTTAGGAGCAATATTAGTTATACTTAAGTCAGTCCATCGCATTGATTTTAGGGCCATCTAGTCATTTTATTTAATTAAAATCAATCTGTCATGAGCCGAAACCTTACCACCTATCAGTTTGTCAAAAAAGGCACAACGTCTCTAATAATTCGTTTCGGAGCAATATTAGTTATACTTAAGTCAAATAAATCTGTCAGGGAGCCAAAACCTTACCACCTATCAGTTTGTCAAAACTGGCACAACGTCTCTATCAATTCGTTTATCCGCGTAATTCGTTGTACTTAAGTCAAATCAATCTGTCAGAAGTTGAAATATTACCACCTATCAGTTTGTCAAAAATGGCACAACGTCTCTATCAATTCGCTTATCCGCGTAATTCGTTGTACTTAAGTCAAATCAATCTGTCAGGGGGCCCAAACCTTACCACCTATCAGTTTGTCAAAAAAGGCACAACGTCTCTAATAATTCGCTTCGGAGCAATATTAGTTATACTTAAGTCAGTCCATCGCATTGATTTGAGGGCCATGTAGTCATTTGATTCGACTCAAATCAATCTGTCAGAAGTTGAAATATTACCACCTATCAGTTTGTCAAAACTGGCACAACGTCTCTATCAATTCGTTTATCCGCGTAATTCGTTGTACTTAAGTCAAATCAATCTGTCAGAAGTTGAAATATTACCACCTATCAGTTTGTAAAAAATGGCACAACGTCTCTAATAATTCGTTTATCCGCGTAATTCGTTGTACTTAAGCGTAATTCGTTGTACTTAAGCGTAATTAGTTGTACTTAATATTCAATGAGTTATAAAAAACTGATAGATGATAAAGGGTTGATACATTACCACTTTTCCACAGGTTTATCTCGCGGAGCGAAGAACGAAAGTTTCACTAAAGCGTCTCGATTGCAACCCCTTCGGGGTTGGTACTTTACCCCTTATAATAATAATGGGTGGACTGGTAAAAATCACTTTAGCACAGGTTTCACTAAAGCATCTCGATTGCAACCCCTTCGGGGTTGGTGCAAAACCCACGTTTTTCATTTAAGAATTGATGTCACCCTTTTATTACCAATTACCAATTACCAAACACAGGAAAATTGCGATGAATTTTCATCTTGATGTCGGCGAGGGCACTTATAAAATACAGCGCGTAGACGCGCGCTGCGTAACTATTAACGAACAAGTGTACTCGCACAGCATTATAGTTATGCCAGAATATCTTAGTGATTGGGCGGTGGAAAGTTTTGAAACGTTGGACGTAGAACATTTTAAACGGTTACGTGCTTTACGCCCAGAAGTGGTGTTATTGGGAACGGGGCAAAAGATACGTTTTCCGGCCCCCTTTTTGTTAGCCCCGCTGACTAATGAAGGAATAGGCGTGGAAGTGATGGATACGCGAGCTGCTTGTCGCACTTATATGATTCTTATGGCAGAAGGGCGGGGAGTGGCGGCGGCACTGTTATTTTAATAGTCCAAAGCTTTCACTTTGGACTCCAAGGTTAGTGATAAAGCAAAGACTCTACAGAGTATCCTTCATCTTCAAGGATTTCGCGCAGACGTTTGATGGCCCCGATTTGAATTTGCCGCACTCGTTCACGGGTAAGGCCAAGTTCTCTACCGATTTCTTCCAATGTGGCTTCCTCTCCGTCACCTAGACCAAAACGCCGCTCTATCACAATACGCTGCTTGTCACTGAGTTGGGATAACCATAAAATAAGGCATCTTGTGATATCAGAATATTCTAAAATCAGCATAGGATCGGGATTGAATTCATCGGGAATGCTGTTGATCAGGGCTTTATCGTAATCGTTCATGCGCGGACTATCCATCGAAATTACGCGCTCATTCAGCCCCAGCATTTTTTCGACATCTTCTGTGGATTTACCGAGCATATCCGCCACATCCTCAGGCGTTGGTTCACGCTCCAACGTTTGTGACAAGGTATGAATTGCTCGCAAACAACTATTAATTTCCTTAAGTACATGGATAGGCAAACGAATGGTGCGGTTTTGATTCATAATGGCGCGTTCAATCGATTGTCTAATCCACCAAGTTGCATAAGTGGAAAAACGAAAACCCTTCTCGGGGTCAAATTTAGTGACGGCCCGCATTAAGCCAATATTGCCTTCTTCAATCAGATCGAGTAACGCTAAACCTCGGTTCGTATAGTTGCGGGCAATTTTGACGACGAGGCGCAAATTAGCCTCAATCATGCGGTTACGTGCCCGTTCATCGCCCCGTTGAGCGCGTCGCGCATAGTCGATTTCTTCTTGTGCTGTCAGAAGTTTGGATTTACCAATTTCATTCAAGTAAAGACGGGTGGCATCCAAATCCCCGTCATATTGATGAGTTTTTTGTGCAATTATTATTTCGTCATCGTTTTCCAACTCCCCAAGTACCTCAGAATCAGAAATAGCATCGTCCATACTTACCTCTTTATTAAAAAATTTAAACTATTTAAATGATAGTTTAGGGTTCATGCATAGTACCCAATTTATTAACAAATCTTCACAAACAATACCAATTCTTCGGCAGGTGCTGGAAAAAATGATTGACTTTTATTAAAAAAAATATATAATTAAACATTATAAAGCGGCAGGTATCTGGTTCAGTATTCAATGTCGTACTGGTAAAACCTGAGACTTACAATCTATCAATTTGCTTTTCCCCAAGCGAATTCAGATTGTATAAAGCGGCTCTCGATAATTTTCGGTAGCATGCAGGTAGATTCACCCACTCTCAGGAGTGCTATTGTTAACTTTTGTTAACATAAATGAATCGGAGATAAGCTTCCAGATCAATACTTGACTTGGAAATTGGGAATAATGGACTAGGGAATATGGGAAAGGGTGTGGGTAAAAGGGACTATGGGCTTGGATTGACTTGGCATGATTATATACTAGAGTTGTTGCAAATTAAGCCAGTAGCTCAAGCTCATGGCTTAGAGCTACTGTACGTATCAGGGCACTAAAACAAAATAATATTATGTAATACAATAACTTATGATTTTTTAATCACAAATAATAAACATCGGTACTTTTCATTCATGAGTCGGCTTGAGCCTCTTATCGCTTTTAGCCAGTAGCTAGAGCTACTGGCGATTTAATTTGCAACAACCTTACTAATGAAAAGTGAAAAATGAAAAATGCCAATAGATTAACTAAGTATATAAAAAAGAGTTGAATTACATAATATTTAATTCTTTCAGCCAAAATCCTTTCATCCAAAATCGGTGGGGCATAAAGAACTAATCATTTTCAGGGTGGTGCTTGACTCAAGTTCCGAGGGCTTGATAACTTGATCCCACTTTTGTTCCTCTTCAGTCAATAACTAATAAAAATTTAAATCTCATAAAACTCATTAATCATTAATCATTAATCATTAATCATTAATCATTAATCATTAATCATTAATCATTAATCATTAATTATTTTCACCACCCCACCCCTTACCCGTTTACCAGGTTTTTTTAAGGCGGTACGAGTCGCACTATTTTGCCTGGAAAGATCGTGTAAGGACTACCAATGCCATTCCATTGGGACAGATCATGTGCGCTCACCTTATACTTGGCAGCAATACCTCTCAACGTTTCTCCCGGTTTGACTTTGTGAGTACGAGCAGACGCTCGCCCTCGATAAGAAGCCTGATGTCCGGTACGCCGGGTGCCCGGTGGAGAAACTCGCAAATGTTGCCCCACGGACAAGCTGTGAGGCTCAAGTGAATCATTCCATCTCGCCAAGTCAGCCACACTTACCCCATAGCGTCGGGCAATACTGTACAACGTGTCTCCTTGTACTACCCGGTGATAACCGGTAGACGAAGACGTAGGTGGCGAGGTTTTTTTACGACGGGCTACAGTCTTCAGGATGCCTGACGGTGGGTAAACTCGCAATTTTTTCCCCACTGACAAATTATAAGGGGGGTATAAATTATTCCATGCCGCTATCTCACTGGGAGTGTGCCCATAGCTTTTGGAAATACTGAAAAGCGTCTCGCCTCTAGCAACGAAGTGATAACCGGTATTATGACGGGCAGAGTTGAGTTTTCCAGTTGAGCTTTGTTTCTGACTCGATGGCGTATTTTTTTGGCCGCCTTTTTTATTATGAGCTACTTGCAAACGTTGCCCCTGTGACAAGGTATAAGGCTGTTTTAAATTGTTCCTTTTAGCGATGTCAGCCACGTCGCTCCCATAGCGTCTGCCGATATTGTACAGCGTGTCGCCTTGGACAACGGTGTGATAAATTATCTCGTTGCCGCTAGATGATTTGGTGCTGAGCTGTTTTTGACGGCTTTGAGTGCTTCGTGTACTCGTTGGCGGTGGAGCTACTCGCAAACGTCGCCCCGATGACAGGTGATAAGGCGGTTCTAAACCGTTCCATTTGGCTATCTTATCAAGACTGTAACCGTAGCGTCGCGCAATATTAGACAAGGTTTCACCACGTCGCACGATGTGAGAGACGGTGCCCTTTTTCACCGGTGATTGTTGTTTTGAGCGCGAAGCTTTTGAACGCGATTGGTGGGAACGCCCGGTTACCTTGGGTTTCGTTAGACGCAAACGTTGCCCAACTTTCAACGGATAAGGGGGTGAAAGTTCATTCCAAGCGGCCACCTTTTGGTAATTTTGTCCGTAGCTTTTGGCAATACTATATAATGTTTCACCGCGTTGCACCGTGTGGTAATCCCATTCCCCACGCCTCTCTCCACTTTTGTGACGATTTTTGGTCTTGTTAAGCTTTTTAAGCGCTTGAGACTTGGCAGGTGGCGCGAGATTGACAGGAATACCTTCATCACTGTCTTCCTCAGCGGTGGTACCAGAGCCAGAAATCTGTAGGCTTTGACCGGGGTGAATGGTATAAGGTGGAGGAATATCATTCAAAGCCGCTATTTCTTTGAAATCAAGATCATAGAGCTTTGCAATTTCATCTAGGGTTTCACCGCGTTGAACGGTATGATAAGTCTCGCTATCCTCTACCGAATAATCAATAGGTTCTGGAGCCTTCGATTTTTTGGTAGCACAGCCATGGAGCAGCATAATCATCACCATGGCTAGGATCGACCATAGCTTTACCTGAGTGAGAGGCGAATACATAGTTATCAGTTATCAGTGTTTGTTCAGTGATCAGTGTTCAGTTATCAGTGTTCAGTGATCAGTTATCAGTTCCTGGCAAAAGTTTCGCGGAGCGAATTTTGCCGACGAAATCAGTTATCAGTTATATTCAGCACGGGCAGATCGCAATTTTGTTGTGAAATATAGAAATATATAGAAATATTTCAACAAATCCGAACACGGGAACGATCAACCCATTATCCCCTCGCGTAGCTTAGGGTTACTTAACAAAAATTCTCGATTGTTGGATGTAACCCGTTTTTGACGTAATCACCCACTTTCTCAACTAACGAAAGAAAACGAACCTTAAAATGTTATAGGCACCATTGGCATCAGCATTGACCAAGGTTCCTTCTTGGCTCTGGTACAAACCGCGTTTGATTCGTTTACCGCTATAACTTGGCTTGGCATCGATTACATACTTCTTAGGCATTTTGTCACCATCAACAAAACGTAGCAAATGACGTGTAACTCTCGTTTGCAACTTTTAATGTAATGGAATAAAGCCCAAGTTTATAGCGCAATTTGTCTATAAACTGGCCGAGAGACAAGTTAACGAAGTTTTGATTAGTTTTTTTGCCTAAATTAATATGATCAAGGGACGAAGTTACATCACCAACGACAACTTTTGATATAGGTTTTTACGACATGCGCCGTGGCTTTATGCAGGTAATCATTAACCCTAGCATTGCGCCAATCTGTCAGGCTTTGCAATCTATTTGACCCTTTTTTACCTCTACTTTTTTCTAATTCCGATTGGATTTTTGCTTTTCGTTTGTTGTAATAGGCATTAACCGATTTTAGTCGCCTACCATCAATGATAAATGGCTTAATCACGCCATTGGTTACACAGGTAGCCAAGTTATTCAAACCTAAGTCAATAGACATGACTCTATCATTTGATAGAACTTGTTGGTAAGTTTGTTCATCTTCTTCATAAACAAAAACCGCTTGAAAAAAATGAGGTTTTGGAATGATTTCTAATTGCTTGATGGTTTTCCCAATTAAGGAATTAGGAAGCTTGATTTCGAATCCCTTTTCTAAAACAACGACTGAACCTTTAACTTGAAAAGCTTGATAATTATAAATCAGATTATCGTATTGTTTAAAACGAGGTGGCTTAGGTTGTCCTTTGTACTTGTTAGGATGAGTTGAATAATCCTTTCTCGCGTTAAAAAACGATTTAAAGTTCTGATCAACACGTCTAAGCGTTTGTTGAGCCACTTTAGCCTTGAGAAGTTTATAATTTATCTCACCTTCCAAATTATGGACTTGCTTCATGGCCTTATCGGCCTTTGAGGATAGCTAAAGTATTTACCTGTTGCCTCATAAGCTTGTCGCAAAGTCCAGAAAGTTTGGTTGTAGAGATTTTTGGCATGAGCCGTCAATTTTCTAAGCCGTTTGAATTGGGTCTTGTCCAAACCTCTCATTTTCGTTTTTAGTGCTTTTTTCATAGACCTCCTTAATATAGAAATTATTCTATATTGTTATCAAATATTGATATTTTTATCGACTATACACGACTAACGGTTAAGTTTTTCTATCGTTTCCGTGAGGGAACTTGAGGAATCTTACTGAATTTAAAAATATTTCTCGCATAGCGAGAACCGAAGGTCAAATAAAGACAAAAGTTTATGACCTTGCTCAGTATATCAGTTATTTATCGGTTGAAGAACGCAGCGAAGGCTCAATTCTAGGCAAATAATTCACTAGGCCACGTCAAAGTTGGAACTAACTTTTTGATTATTAGCGCTTTTATTGTAACATTAAGTTAAGAAAAAGGCCCGTTTGTAGTAGGCGATTTATCGCCTCACGCCGCGGGAGTTTAGTTTGGCCCCAGTAGTGATACGCGGGCCCCTGTTATTTACCTATTTTTTTGTGGTTATTTGGACTGTCTTGTTTGAGGGCCATAAAATACTGGTTTCAAATTAAGTTATGGCCCTCTGTCGCGCTTCATTAGTTATACTTTTTGTAGGTGTTTTGTTGCTGGATCGTCTGGATCGTCGGGACTCGAACCGAAGATCAACGGAGTTAAATGACAAAAGCGCAAATTGTGTAAAGTCTAAAGTATTATTGTAAAATTTAGACGGTACGGCTAAAATTTATCAATCACAGTTTATTAAAGTCATTTTTAGAATCATTTCCGTCTCTCGTGGCTCTGTACCGGACAAAAGTTCGTAACCTACTGATTTACGGTGGCCTATCACTATAAATAAAAACAATTAGTTACACTAATAATAAAACTTTGGTTCTCTCGATGATATCGTGGTTAAATCAATGAGTTATCTCGGACTTCTTTGAAGCCTGTAAATGGCATCTTGCAAAACGCCGAAGTTAAAGACAAAAGATCGTAACCCATTGATTTATGGGCGGGGCTATAACTAATACATTAAGTAAAAACAATGAATTACAGTTAAAATACCCTTTTTTATACTGTAGTCAGGCAAAACTATGGCTATTCGCTTTTAGAAGTCTACGGAACGTATATCTTCAAAAGGGTGAAAATTGCTTGGGTTAAGTATTGAGAAGCTCACTAAATAAGTTTTCATTATTCACAACTTCCCTTCGGTTCACAATTAGCAAAGCTTCCCTTAGGTTCACAATAAACGCACGCAAGGCGTAGTTACTTCGTTTCGTTTACGTCACAACCATATAAATTCGTTTACTTCGTTCTCTTCGTTCTCTTCGTTCTCGTCACAATTATACCGGTTTCTCAATTATTCAATACTATTCTCTAAAATGAACAAAGGTTTACAATACCGTTAAACTTCGTGTTTTGAGAATGGTAGGGGCCGATTAGCGTAGCGTAATCGGCCCCTTAAACGATAAGGTCTATTTCAATCCAGAAAGGTGATCACTGAACACTGATCACTGATAACTGATCACTGAAAAAGTTTCAATCTTAGCCCCGGATAAACTGTGTAAGGGCTACCAATGCCATTGAATTCAGCTAAGTCAGAGAAGGATATCCCGTACTTCTTAGCAATACTCCTCAAGGTTTCCCCCGGTTTCACAATGTGGTAGGAACGTTGTACAACGGGACGACTGGGGCGATCCGGTGTCGGCCTTGGCATCGTCCTAGTCGTCGGGGGAGTCACCCGCAATTCTTGCCCCACTGACAAGTTATCAGAAGCTAAATTATTCCATTCTCTTAACTCCTTGACAGAACGACGATAATGTCTGGCAATTTGCCAGAGTGTGTCGCCGGGAGCAACAATGTGATGATCCGAATCTCCATCAATGTCTTCAAAAGTATCAGAGGACGGAGAGGTACTCGGAGACGGTAGCGTAGGAAGTACGCGGCCCACGTCGGGTGGTGTAGGAAGTACGCTGGGTCGAGTAATCCGTAATTTTTTTCCCACTGATAAACTGTAAGGCGATTGTAAAGCATTCCATAGTGCAAGTTCATTAATACTCAAGCCATAGCGTCTTGCAATGCGATATAAAGAGTCACCCGGTTGCACAATATGGTGGTCTTTATCCACCCGCGGTGATGGGGTTGGTTGTGTTGGAGCGAGTGGCGCGGTTGGTTTGCGGATAGGGCTTGCCGGGGGTGTTAATGTGGGATTCCACCCAATCGGGGGAGAAAGCACCAAAGTTTGTCCAGCACTGAGATGGTAAGGTTGTTCGATCCCATTCCAAGCTGCTAACTCACGGAAATTTTTTCCGTAATAGGTGGCAATACCATATAAGGTTTCGCCGGGTTGCACGATATGAGTCCCCTCTACATTCTTCTGTGGAATGGGAGTTGGCTCCTGCGGAATAGGTGTTACCACTGGAAAACCTGAGTCTTGGGGCTCAGGTAGCGTTGTGATACTCTCCTCGCTGGGACCATCTATCCGCAGACGTTGACCGACGGTAAGCTCATAAGGTGGCGGTATGTTATTCCACCGACCAACATCTTTGTGATTACGACCATAGCGTTGGGCAATGCCATATAAGGTTTCACCGCGCTCAACGATATGAAACGTCGCGGTATCAGGTATCGGCTCTGGAGGCCTCGGTTCCGTAACGGGGGCGGAAGGACAGCCACTCAGTAGTAGAATTACTACTAAACCGAGGGCATACAAAAGTTTGGAAGGTGTGATAGGCCAATACATATTGAGTTTAGCTCCTAGTTCGCAAACACGATAAAATAGTACATCATAAGTACCTGAGCATGGCACTGGGATCGTTCTATGGGATAATCCTTACAAAAGTTATTCGTCAATCAACAGGTAATCAATGACGCACGAACTTTTTCCGATCTATTTGTAATCGATTGATATTATAGAGTTGCCATTCAAGGGCCCCGGTGCCCTGAGCATAAATTAATCGGTTTTACGTCAGTTATCAGTGATCACTGTTCACTGAAAATGCTCAAGTATTTTATATACTAATTTTTGCATAAAAAAGTCGTTTAAATCAACTTTACATAGTAACATGTCGTAGTCGCTGTTTGTAGTGGTCGCTTTAGCAGCACCGCCCTCATCACAAAACTGATTTCTAGGCAAAAGTTTTTCGCTTCGTGAAAAACTTTTGCCTGGAACTGATAACTGATAACTGAAAACTGATCACTGATAAAAGGATAAATAATGACAGGACAAGACATCATTACCGCACAAGAGGCTCAGACATTGCCTGGGTTGTTTCGTGAGCGTGTTAAACGCACCCCACAGCATGTCGCTTATCGTTATTTTGATAAAGATCACAATATTTGGCAAAGCTTGACTTGGGCTGAGATGTCGGCGCATGTAGTGCGTTGGCAAGCGGCCTTGGCAGCGGAAAATATCGCGCCCGGTGATAGGGTGGCTATTATGTTGCGTAATAGCCCACAATGGGTGATGTTCGATCAGGCCGCCCTCGGTTTGGGCTTAGTCACAATCTCATTATATACCGATGATCGCCCCGATAATATGGCCTATATTATCGCCCAAGCCGAGGTAAAATTGTTGTTATTGGAAGGGGCCGCACAGTGGAAACGTTTGTACACGGTGCGCGATGAACTGTCTTCTTTGACGCGCATTGTCTCAATCCAATCTTTTGATGATAGAGATTTTTATGATGCGCGTTTGTTAGCATTAAATCAGTGGCTGCCCACTGACGAAGTGGGCCAACTACGCGCCGAAGAGTGTCCCCCTGAGAATTTGGCGAGCATCATTTATACCTCTGGCACCACCGGCCGCCCTAAAGGTGTGATGCTCAGTCACCGCAATATGCTTAGTAACGCCCAAGCGGCTGCTGGTTGTATAGAGTTTAAATATGAGGACCTGTTTTTATCCTTTTTACCCCTCTCGCACACTTTCGAGCGCACAGGGGGATACTATTTGCCAATGGTAGTCGGAGTCACCGTGGCTTATGCACGCTCTATTCCACAATTGGGCATGGATTTAACCACTTTGCGTCCAACCCTGTTGATCTCAGTGCCCCGTATTTATGAGCAAGTGTATGCCAAGATTCAAAATCAGTTGGAAAAAAAATCATGGCTTGCCAAAAGCTTATTCACATTGACGGTTAATGTGGGCTGGCGACGCTTTGAACATCGTCAAGGGCGAGCAGGGTGGCATCCTAAATTGTTATTGTGGCCGTTATTGCGCCGTTTAGTTGCTACCCCGGTGCTGGACAAATTGGGTGGGCGGATGCGTTTAGCCATCAGTGGCGGTGCGGCTTTGCCGCCGGCGATTGCTAAGTTGTTTATAAGCCTCGGCTTAAATTTATTGCAAGGCTATGGTTTGACTGAAACGAGTCCGGTGATTAGTATCAATCGGCCTGACGATAATGTGCCGGAAAGTATTGGCACTACTTTGCCGGGAGTGGAAGTCAAACTGGGTGAAAACGATGAGTTGTTGAGCAAAAGTCCGTATGTCATGTTGGGCTATTGGCAAAATCCCACCGCCACTGAGGACATGATTGATGAAGAAGGCTGGCTGCATACTGGGGATAAGGCGCGTTTGGACGAGCAAGGACATTTGTATATTACCGGCCGCATTAAAGAGATTATTGTTATGGGCAACGGCGAAAAAGTCCCGCCGGCCGATATGGAAATGGTCATCGGCACCGATTCTCTCTTTGAGCAAGTGATGGTAATCGGAGAAGGTAAGCCTTTTCTTGGTGCCTTAGTGGTGTTAAACGCTGAACATTGGCAAGCGTTTGCCAACAGTTTGAATGTCGATCCCGATCAACCGGACACGTTACAGAAAAAACCGGTACACCAAGCGATATTGGCACGCATTGGCAAGCACATTAAAGATTTTCCGGGCTACGCCCAGATTCGTCGCGTGTCATTGTTTCTTGAACCTTGGACGGTAGACAATGGGTTGTTGACACCGACTTTGAAAATGAAACGGCCGCGTATTCTTGAACATCACGCGGCCGATGTTGAGCAGATGTATAAAGGTTTTTAAGAATGGGGAATGGTTTGCTAAATGAAAAATGAAAAATGAGATTCCGAGAATGACAAATATAGCGTTTGGCGAAAAATAATTGATTTCATAGCCCTAAAAGCTCCAGGTAGATACACTGGCTATATTAATGTCGCACCTTCAGTGCTTTTCTGTTAGCCCCTTCGGTATGCGTTATTAAAGCCAGTGTAACTACCTGGCTTATTTATTATGAAGAATGAACATTTTAGGGTTTTTCGGCTAAAAAAGTCATTGATTTTTTATGATTCAATTCAACCCTTAATTCGCATTGACAAACTACCAGCACTCTTTAGTTGTTGATTTACCCCCTTGATTTGATGAGCCTTTTTTGCTGGTATGAGCCAATGTCAATTCTGCACAGTCCGTGTCATCGGCTTGACGACCATTTACAACGGGTTTGGCTGTCAGCGTAAACGTACTCCGTGTATCATTGGTCGAGAGACTCAATTCGTAATAGCCGTCCTTGGATAGGAGATTGTTGCCATTTTTTTTGAAACCGTACTTTTCCGTTACACCATCCGCGAATTTTATCAAACTGTCTTGGGTTGAACCGGCTAATTGACTTGCGTATTGGTTATTCTCAACAAAGTAATTCTCTTGCTGCCCCGCCAGATCACTCAAAGCGGTTATAGCATCCGTGCGGCGCGTTTTCATTACCTGCTTTGTATAAGAGGGATAAACCACCGCTGCCAATATGCCTATAATCGCTATGACAACCATCAACTCTATTAATGAAAATCCTTGAGAGGTTTTCAACCTTATTGTCATCCACTTTCTCCTTTTGGTTAGCATAAGCACCCTTTGTGAATTGTGAATTGTGTTTCAGGCAAAAGTTTCGCTCCGCGAAGTTACTTTTGCCTGAAATTGTGAATTGTGAATTGTTAATGAAAAGCTAATCAATAATTGTGACGAGAACGACGAGAACGAAGTAAACTAATGAAAAGCTAATCTAAGTTTGGCCTTTATGACTGTCTACTCAGTCTTTTGCATCCAGAAAGTTCGCTCGAATTCAGGTGATTCGCCAAGCTGAATGATTTTGGTATTCATCAGCCCAAGTATGCCATCTTTCGTGTGCATAATAGTAATATCGGCAATGCCGTCTCCCAGTTCCTTTCCAGGGCCAGTTTCTGTCTCGCCCGGTTGTTCACCACTGTCTTCGGTTTCCTCATTGTCACTGGATTGGTCTCCCAGTAATCCCTCAAGTGTAGACTCGCCTGTGAGTAGGTTAAAAGCATACAATTTGCTCTTACCTATCTGACCACCACAAGCATCTTCTTGGTCTGGCGGTGTGTACGTGGTGAAAAGCACGTTTATTGTCTTTTCGACCTTGTTCTCGACTTTCTTTTTAGTGCTCACGATAACCGGAGAGGCGAGGCCTTTTTCTCCAGTACTTGGCAAAGTAAAATACCAGCCTTTCTTACCACCGTCAGGATTGGGATCAAAAAAGTCAGGCTTGTCTTCAGTGTCCCACGTCGTCTCTACATCGACCATGTTGCTTTCTTCAACGGTGTTGAGCGTGGTGGAACCTTGCTCGTCCTCTGTCCAACCGATGTCAAGGAAAGCATAGAGCCGATTATGGACGGTTTTATCTAAGGGATGAGGACGAGTACCACTCGATATCACCCCGACATCACCAACGGCAGTTTGAATCCAATCAAGTGAATGGAAGAAACGGCGTTTGTCTTCGTTATTGTTCTCATAGGACAAGTTCGCAACACGACCCCCTTTATTCTTATCTAAATCAACCCGCCAGATTTGACCATGGACATCACCCACGTAAATACGATCAATCCAACCATCGCCACGGGTATCTAGCACTATCAGATATGAAGGAATTGGGTAGTCCATACCTGGTAAGTTCAAGTCGGCATTGCTCTTGCCACTGGCCCACCACAAACGTTTTCCCGTATCGGCTTCCACCATGTAGATCGCATTACCGACGTTGACGGTGTTAGCGAAATTGGCATCATCATCTTGGCTGGTGTCGTAACCCCCTCCAAACAGCAAGACGACACACGACTTCTTCTCCTCGCTACCGGTGGAACAAAAGTCTGGGTTGACCATAACTGGCTTTGGAAGTGACCATGTCTGCCCCAGTTGTTCAAAGTCACCAGCACCCCCTTTAATAGTCCACATCAGTTCAGGTTCTGAACCCGGATCATCCTTCGTCCCGGTGACATTAAGGGCATAAATATTATTACCACCGCGACGCATCCCAATAAACATCTTCACAAAATCACCTTCGTCTGGATCGATGTCACTACTCCCCTTATTTCTCATCCAAAAAGTCGGTGTACCATCGACACCATAAATACGAGGAGACGAGGGTTCTGCGATGAAGTTGTTTTGCATCAGTTCGACCTGTTTACCCAACATCTCTTTCGGCAAAAAGGCCCATTTTTCCTGACCCGTTTGAGCGTCAAACATCCGTATCATTCCCTCATTCGTGCCCACAAACAGCCTCGCCTTAGCCGCTCTTTCTTGTGTCTTCTTTTGATAGGTAATCATTTGTGGGCTACTGTGTAACGGGTCTGCAATCGGCCAACGAGCCTCGTCAGTGTCCCCATCGTTATCTTCATCATTCACATCCTGACCCAAAATCCAGTTAATCAGGTTGGTACGTTCATCATCATCCGTAACGCCCAACCAACTTTCAAGTGCCGTCGTATCGACGGAGAGAGAAGAGAGATTTGGGTCAGTATCGTCCAAAGCCGTCAAAATATTACGACCATTTTTATCCTTATCCACTTCTGCTTTCAACAGATCGCCAGCACCCCCTAGGGTGACATTAGCACCATCCATTCCTAGGCTCCAATAGCTTTGGGCAGTGGTCTTGATCATGCCCTTGTTATCAACGGCCTCCTCATTTTCCTTATCCAGCAGTTTTACACCAACAATGCGGTATTTTTTGACGTTGCCATGCCAGCGTCGATTTGGAGAGGGTTTAAACAACGCGTAGTACACTTCGTTATTATGCACTATCTTACTAAAGCGATTCACCGAGATACCGGGCGCTGCAAACGAGGTAGCACTGCTCTTCAACGCGTAATTGACAATCCCTATAAAGGCATTCTTCAATTCTTCAACCGAATCAGCGTGATAAAAAGTCCCACCGCCGTTATCGGCCAATTGTTTGAGGAATTTGACGGCTCTCCGATTTTTCTTGGTTTCGTCTTCTTTTTCCACCGGCGGATTATTAGCTGAGAAACCACCCGTCCAAGCGGTTCCTAACTGGAAGCCAATGGTGTGGGTAATAACGTTGTTCTTATTACCCCAACTATCCTCCACTTGGTCATTCTCCTTCAAGAATTTCACCAAGTCAATACCACAACGTTCACTTCGGTTCGGATCTTTGATATCGGTATTCGAAGAAACACTCTGAGCGGTCACTGACAGAGATTCGCCCGGCGCATCTGGATCTGGATATTGATCCACACAAGAAGCCGATGGGATCATGTTCTCTATCAAATTAGGACTGCTGGTAGCGCTACCAGAGCGGTTGACATTGGGGATACCATCTGTGAGCAACACGATGTGGTTAGTCTGGCAACTTGATTGGCCTTGAATCGGCGTATCATATAGAGGTGAATCAGGTGAATCCGTAATTTCCTCGGTTGCACAGACATCATTCAGTGGTTCAAGCTCAGAACAATTCTCGTCTTTGCTAAGCGTACCACCGCTATAACTGTTAGGGTGACTGACACGGAAGAGGTTATCACCATAACGATTCTGACCATGAACAACACTCTTTCCCCGAAAGTATTGGGCCGATTCATACAGGGCATCAACAAGGGGGGTCGCACTGTTGGGAGGCAGTTCCATCCAGTTGATGGTTTGCTTTAAATGACGGCGCACCGTATTGTAGTCGTCACTGTCTCCCAAGCGGCCTTTGGTTTGAATATGTAGGGTGGCGGCTGTCAATTTACCGTCCTCAAAAGGTAAAACATCTCTTTGTCCATTCCCGGCGATGAAGAAAGTCATATCATTATAAGGCTTCCATTCTTCTTCTCCCTCTTGGTCAAGAATTTCTTGAACCACCGGGGCAATATTGGGTGTTCTGTAGGCTTTGCCTACCTCCCATGCGGTCAGTTCATTTTCAGGCTCCTGGGGAGTGGTGGACCATTCCACTACCGCCGTGGTCGTATCGCGAGCACTTAAATTACCGCGACTTTGTTCAGGTTCCTCTTTGGGATCACCCTCAAATGAAGCGGAATTAGGGGCTTTTTCACCCCGAATTTCGAGTGTTGCGCTACCACTTCTATTACGGTGTGCATAAAAAGTTAGGTGGGCACTTAAAACTTCCGCACCTTGGCGGACTGGCACATCCCAGAAACGAAACCCGACTAGACGTGATTGATTGCCAGATTGACCTAATTCTAAGGCTGAACCGGTTCCAAACCCAGGTGTCAGAAAGACATGACCTGCATCAGTTCCTCCACGTATTTCTTCAGCATCATCATACTTGTGAACGATCGGCTGAAAGAAGTTTTGGTTGAGGCAAGTATTCTCAGGCGTACTTTTTGGATCGTATTCAACCTTCAACACGGGTGCTGAGGCCGGGCCGTCATCAAAAGACTTGATTTTGCGTAACGCGTTCCCATCGGTTGAGTCATCTTCTTCGATGATGAACACAAGGCTACCACCACCACACCAGTTTGAATCATTCACGATTTCCTGTACCACCTCAGTGAGATCGCCGGCAGCGGTTTTGGTTGGGTAAGTCACACCCTTGTCCCACCCTTGTGTTTCCCAGGAAAAGGAGGCGGATGTGGTAGAAGCACGGCGTCCTAAAACATCATTGGTTCCAGTGAAAGTGTCAGGCCCCTCGGCATCTTGAGGTTTTTCGGCTTTGATAATGAGAGTTGCAGCGCCGGGCGCATTGACGGTGCTTTGGAATTCAATGGTCGCACTTGTGACGGTCGCATCCTTAGGAATGTCTACACTTTCAAAGCGTAAACCGACTACTCGTTTACCTGCCTCTGCTTGTTCAGTCTCATCGGCAGAACTTGAGTCCTCCGCGTCTGGAGGTGGAGAGTATGAGTAGCTCACTTCCAGTTTGGGTAGTTCATCAGTCGAACCAATTTTCCAGTCTTTCACTCGTGTATAGCCCGTGCTTGGGTTATCTGTGTCGGGATTTCTTTTGAAAAAGAAGGCGACATCATTTCCCTGATTCCAATCGGGAAGGTCTATAATTTCTTTTAAGATATTTTTGACCTCTACCACGAGTTTACCGTTGCTGTCAGGTGTTACGTTGTTCCATACGACGCTCTGAGTTGTTTTATTGCCGGCCGTGTCATAACGTACACGGGGTCGTTTATCGAAAGTCTTTTTCCAAATATGGTAAAACAGATATGCATCACCCGTTTTTTCACCATGCACGATCAAATTCAGGTCCCCAGATGATTCACTAGGAACAAAAGTAATTTTTGCATCCCAGATATAGACCCCCTGTGGAACCTCTAGCTTAGCAAATCGCACACCGACTGTCGTTTCGCGGCTTTTTACATTTTGACCTAACCAAATTTGCCCACTTTGAAAAGAGTCCCATTTTCCAGTGGCATCTTCGCTCGCGTGTTCCTCGTTCTTACTCAGGCCTGATGTTGCTGTGACAGCTGTTGTTTCTTCTGACGATGACGATCCTGACATTGTCCAATACAGGCGAAGTAGTGGTGGTGCCATACTTTCCTGATTGTTATCTGTGTAAAATCCCCGGCGACTAGAACCAGATTCTCTATTAAACAACAGAACCAGACCATTGTCTTTGCTCCAGTTGCTCCGCCCCACGATTTCTTCAATAATACCTCTAATATCTGGGGTATTAAAGATTTGTTTGTTAGTCACTGTGGGCGGTTTCCAATGTACGGATTTTGCGGTACGCTGTTGAAAGTTGGTGCCGCTGAGATAGCCCTTGTTTCTCCCGTTGGTGTAATAATCGGATGATCCCAAATAGACACCAGAGGCATCGCCGTCGATAATACCATCGTCGGGTTTACTTTCTGGCTTCCCATCATTAGCGGCACCCTCAATAACCATCTCAAACTGGTTGTCTTCTTCATACCAGCCGGTGCTGGTGAATTCGATTTCAGCGTATTTAATGATGGCCCCTTGAGGAATACTCAGTCCTTCAAAGCGCATGCCCACCAGAGTCTCGCCTTCGTATGGATCTGTCCCGAGGTAAATCTTTTCGCCACCGCGCTCAAACTTATTGTTCTCCAAAAATTCCACGGCATCATCATGACCGTAGCGGCCAATAGGTTTTTCAACTTTCTTGATAATGGGTTTCGCGCTGTCGTCGCATGTTGGGCCCATAATATGGGAAGTGTTGTCGCCGGTACTCGCTTTGACCAGTACCTCAAGTAGGCCCGCAGGATAATCCTTGTCTAGCGTAAAGGAGAACACGCCTTCATTGAAGGCATCGTTGGCAATGTCCCATTTAATGCCATCAAAGCCAGTACTACCATCAGTACCAACGCCACCGTAATCTTGGCCAGCATCCTCATGAGCCGTCACATTACAACGGCTGCTAAGGCCCAAAACCCAGTGGCTTAAGTCTTTGCCGCTGATTTCTTGAACGCGGTAACTCCAAGTGTTACCTTCATGGCTTTCCAGACTGATTTTGTAGGTTGAGCCATCCGGCAAGGCAATCGTCGGAGAAATCATCGCGTCAGAGTCACCCATCGTCTGAACCAGTAGTAGCTCTGGATCGGTCAAACTCATTTTCTGTTCGCTGGTGTCGTCGATTTGTACGGCATCATCCGAACTTTGGATAATGGGTCTGCTCACGGCCACGGTGTTCTTGCCTTCAAGGATTCTCACGTTTTCTTCGATGTAAGCGACCGGGAATAGGATTGGCGCATTCACAGGAATACCGCTGAAGTCACTGTCCGCGGGATAGGTGGCCCTTGTTGAAGTCGCAAAACGTCCAAGCCCGACATTGACACCTTGAATTTCATCAAGCGCTTGCAATAACGCTTCTTTCAAGGCATCCATACGGTTTTTTTTGTCTCCAAAGAAGTTGCCGTTTTTGTCTCTGAGGATTTCCTTCATACTCCCAGAGTTATCCAGCATAAATAGAAGGTTGGGACGATCTGAGTCGCGCATCGCGTCAGTATGACGGACATAAATCTCAGTATCGTCTGCAAACCCCGGAACTGCTAAACCTGCTAACAGGCCGATAACCAAGGAAATTAGCAAAGTGTGAGACTGTTTCATGGTTCTTCTCCTGATACCCAATTGCCTTCTATAAATTAACACATCCGATGTTTAGCAAACATCGGATGTGTTTTCCAATTTTTTGAACGCGAATAGGGTATGAGTTGGTGTCATGAGTTATACTGCAACCGGTTAGAATTTGGAATTATTACACATTCCCTACCCCTTCAATCCGGGGAGTCAACTTAAGGTGAAGTCCCCTTACGTCATGGGATTTAGGGAGGTGTTTTTAGTCCCGTTTTTAGCCGTGCAAAGTCTAGTTTGGATTGGGTATCTTATGTCACAGCATCGTCGCCGATACCCGTGCCTTCGATGCTGCTGCCTACCGTTTGTCTGTTACCTTTTGCAGATAGAATCAACGAGGTTAGCTGCCAAACGGTTTAAGTAAGAAGTTCCCCTAAGGGGTGATTGGGTATTTACTGTTGAGTTATTCCTACTCCAAACCCAATCCGCCGCTGCCGCCGCCAGAAGAAGAGGTTGTAGAAGCACTCAGATCTTCTTCTATGAAAACATTGTTCGGTGCAGGTCCTTTTATCTTCATCCCTTCAACCAGTTTCACTTTAAGTGCAATTTTTGTGTCATCTTGACTAAAACCGGTACTTTCTATGAAATAGTGGTAATAACGGATATTTTCTCCATCTTCTCTTGTATAGGAATGTGTTGCTGATTTCGTAATCTTAACGTAAGCTTTGCCTAGTATTTTTCCCTTGTTGTCTGTTAATATCAGTGAGAGTGATAGTTCACTAAACTCAATAGAATCCAAATTATCAAAATATTTTTCTAATGCTTGAAGTAGACTGGCTTCAGCCACTTGGAAGGCACGGTTGTACTCTCTGGTGCTGGCCGCCATTCTTGTTTCGAGTTTGGTTGATTCTACGGCACTAACCCCTAGCATGGTGAGTACCACCAAGAGTACTAAGGCGACAATTAATACAGCCCCCTCTTGGCGGTGGGGAGTCGGCTTGAGATTCATCAATGAATGTAAGTCAGTTTTCATTACTATATCGACGCAAATATCCCTGGTTGGGAGAGGAAGCGTCGCCTCCTATTAGTCAAAGTTAAAACCGTTTTATGTAAGTAAAAACCCTCTCATTGATTAAGACTGTTCCTGACACTGACGGTACTGGTAAACATACGGTGGCGATAGCCGCTTTCAAGGGTACCGTTGGCTGTGTGCGGATTGTATGTCTTTTTCCCGTTGTATGTCAGTTCGGGATCAAGTTGAAAATCTTTGTCGGTGGCACCTTCAAGATCATAACGTTTGTTGGTAGTCCGTATTAACAACGTGATACGCACACTGACCACTTTGTCATCCGTAGAAGGAATAGGAGGAGTTTGGCTGTACAGGTTGGGTACGTTATCGCTACCGGTATCAATACCGTAGCGTATCTGCATATTTTCGACGCCCTCTACGAGAAGTTCCCATTTTTCATCTGTTTCCCCACCCTCACAAAAAAGTTCGTTTCTATTAAGGTCTTTGCATTTAAATAACGCAAATCCTTCTCCTGCGGGGTTTTTTACTTCGTAAGCCACTGAATTCGCCACCATAAAAACATCAACCGGTGGCAGATAATTTTTTTCAAGCTTTTCTTTGAGAGAGATTGTTGGAGGCGTGTTTGTGGGAGCCGTAGCAACGACATTATAAACAGTAGAGTCATTACAGTCGCTGATGACGATCTGATTCCGGTTGGGATCCGTTGGATCTGGAAAAATAGTGCCTCTACCGGAAGTATCCCCCGATATTTTCTTCTTATTTTTGATAAGTGTACTCGTTACTACTTTCACAGGTTCACTAAAAGAGGTTACTATTAATGCATCTGTCGAGGGAAAAGAATTGCCATTTTCATCGACAAGAGGCCGATTATTGACAGACTGTTCGTTGGCATCTTTTGCTTTGAACGGCCGGAAATAATTTGCGACGCTTGTTGAAGCATTGATTGGCGGCTGATTGGAGCACCCCAAATACCCGGCCATGCGTAACTCGTGCTTGAACTCGTCCATGACAAAACGCGCATTGTCTTGCAATTCAGATAATTCATTTTGCAGGGCATAAGTCCGTTTGCTGCTGGACATAATGCTGAGTACCCCGGCCATTAAAATGCTACTGATGACCAGTGCCACCATGATTTCAGTTAGGGTAAAGCCCTGTAAATGTTTTTGGATCATAATTGAAGTTTCCATTCTTGTTCTTCCTTCTCGGCATCGTCGTCGCGGTCTATTATGTTTGCCCATTGGATAGTAATTGTGTGTTCCTCAAACACTTCATCAGTGTCAGCGTCTGTACTCTTAATGGTAGCGTTTCCTTCAGGCAAGGTTTCTCGTACCAGATTAAACCAGTTGTCTAAATCATAAGTTTTTAATTCTTGCACGGAACAACTTCCAGTGTCCATATCACAACTTGTGTTTGGGTCTTTGCTTCCACTGGGGCCAACATTGGTAGTGCCACTTGCGGGATATGCGTAACCACCCGCTTTGGTATGATCTAAATTGATTCGCATCCTATCCATGATGTCATACGCCAAAAAAGTGGCTTGGGTGCGGAGATAACCTACTTGATTGAATTGCTGGCCTCTGATTTGCAGTGTCGCCACCCCCAGTAAGCCAATGGAAAGGACTAGCAATGCCACTAGCATTTCCAATATTGAAAAACCAGCAGATATTTTATGGATTTTTTTAAACATTGTTTTAAACCATGATTAAGTTTGGTTAATTAATTGCAACTAGAATAACACGGATTTTTGCCATTATTTAAAGAGCAACGCTCAGCCGAGGCACGTCCTACTCTTGTTATTGTCACCTCGCGTCCCTCTGGGTGTTCATTGTTACACACCAAAAATTTATAAGGGTCTTGTATTCGGCCTCTCGCACGATAGGAAATAATGGGCGTGTTAGTATATGTGCTATCTGGAACAATCTGGTCAATAACAATTTGGTCATCCGGAAATTCAAAGACTTTGACGATCTCGTTATCGCCATTGACATTGCCGCTGTTATCAAGATCAACCCAAATTTGCCATCCTTTTCCCCAATCGTTATTGGTATTACTGTTATCCACAGGTTGAATTTGGACACGATTACTCCGCGTGATGGCCTCGTTTCTCACGTAGTTAATGGTTGCGATAAACTCATTGGTTTTTGAGGTTATTCGATTGCTGATGAGCATGTATCGCATATTCGGCAGTGCCATGGAGACTAAGATGGCGGCCACTGCTAGGGTGACTATGAGTTCAATTAGTGTGAATGCCGTTTGTGTTTTCATAACGTCTCATTATCGCCTTAGTTAAATGTGTTGTCACGCACGGGATTGACAAACGGTCAAATTTGACTGATTAATGGTTCAATGGGTTTTCTTCGGAAAGCACTTGTACAACTCAATCTCTCTACAATAGTGTTTTTCTTATATCCAAATTATTGGCCTTGTTAAGTATGTTGTCACGCCTTTTCTTGATAAACGGTCAAATTTAACTTTCCGCTAAAAGCTAAAGTACCCTAAAGGGCACTATAACTATTTTGGGGAAATTAATTTTTCTTCGATCCTTATGGCCTTGTTAAGTATGTTGTCACGCCTTTTCTTGATAAACGGTGGAATTTGGCTGATTAATGGTTCAATGGGTTTTCTTCGGAAAGCACTTGTACAACTCAATCTCTCTACAATAGTGTTTTTCTTATATCCAAATTATTGGCCTTGTTAAGTATGTTGTCACGCACGGGATTGATAAACGGTGGAATTTGGCTGATTAATGGCTCAATGGGTTTTTTTCGGAAAGCACTTGTACAACTCAATCTCCCTACAAGAGTGTTTTTCTTATATCCAAATTATTGGCCTTGTTAAGTATGTTGTCACGCACGGGATTGATAAACGGTGAAATTTGGCTGATTAATGGCTCAATGGGTTTTTTTCGGAAAGCACTTGTACAACTCAATCTCCCTACAAGAGTGTTTTTCTTATATCCAAATTATTGGCCTTGTTAAGTATGTTGTCACGCACGGGATTGATAAACGGTGAAATTTGACTGATTAATGGCTCAATGGGTTTTCTTTATTCAGCACTTGTACAACTCAATCTCTCTACAATGGTGTTTTCTTTATGTCTAAGTTATTGGCCTTGTTAAGTATGTTGTCACGCATCAATTCCATAAACTTTTTAAGGTTATTTGGACTTATTTGAGGGCCATAAATTACTTTGAAGGTTTTCAAATTAAAGTTTGGCCCTCTATCGCGCTTTATTGTTATACTTTTTGTAGGTGTTTTGTTGCTTATTTGAGGGCCATAAAATACTTTGAATGCTTTCAAATTAAAGTTTGGACTCCGTTGCCAAACTAAAAACGACGGCATCGTTTGGACGGATGGCGAAGCGCGAAGCTGTCGTGCGGAAAAATTTTTGCGTCGAAAGTCTTTTATCGATGCATAGCATAAAAGTTTGTTACCTATTGATTTTAAAAAGGCCTATCAGTCATATACCCAGTAAAAACAAGTAGTTACAGTATCTATCGTATTCCAGATAGACTTCGCACAAATTGCGCTTTTGTCATTCCTTAAGGATATGAGGAATCTTTCGCCCGTCTAATATCGATTTCTCAGATTTCTCAAGATTTCTCCGATCAAAGAAACCGAAATGACAAAAAAGCGAAAGAATGGCGGTACTCAGTATAAATTGATAGGTGCTAAGCGCACCCTACGCCCTACCTCAATGCCATTAAGTTAAGATATAACCTATTGATTTTTAATCATTTTTTGTGTGTGTTAGGGTGGGGTACCCGATTTTTTACTTTCAATAAAAACAATGACTTACGACCCCACCCCTCGATAAACATAAGGCACGACCGGGCGTTTTAACAAAAAAATATAGCTTTCATCAAAGAGTTCCTTAACTTAATGGCATTGACGCCCTACCTCGCCAATCAATGGATATCTATGATTATGTTACAATGCGCGGCTGTGCTATCCCAACTTAACCATAATTTAAAGAGAGTATTTATGTCAGAAACGTTGCTTTTTACATCCGAGTCGGTATCTGAAGGTCATCCTGATAAGGTGGCTGATCAAATTTCTGATGCTATCTTAGATGCTTTGTTGGCGCAAGATACTGGGGCGCGTGTCGCTTGTGAAACATTGATCAAAACCGGTATGGTGATGGTTGCAGGTGAAATTACTACCGGTGCCCACCTTGATGTAGAAAAGGTGGTGCGTGAGACGGTGAAAAAAATTGGCTATAACAGTTCAGATATGGGTTTTGACTGGGAGTCTTGCGCGGTTTTGTCAGCGGTTGGTAAACAATCGGCCGATATTGCCATGGGCGTGGATGAAACTAAAGATCATGAGCAAGGGGCGGGCGATCAAGGGTTAATGTTTGGCTACGCGACTAACGAAACTGATGTGTTAATGCCGGCTCCCATCACTTATGCACATCGTTTGGTGAAGCGCCAAGCGCAAGTGCGTAAAAATGGTACATTACCATGGTTGCGCCCAGATGCGAAAAGTCAAGTGACATTCCGTTATACTGGGGGAAAACCGACCGGTATTGATGCGGTGGTTTTGTCTACGCAGCATGCGCCAGATATCGATAACAAAGCGTTGCATGAGGCGGTTATGGATGAAATTATTAAACCGGTATTGCCTGAACAGTGGTTTGATAAAGATACGCGGGTGTATATCAATCCGACGGGCCGTTTTGTGATTGGTGGGCCGATGGGTGATTGTGGACTGACTGGGCGCAAAATCATTGTGGATACTTATGGCGGCATGGCGCGGCACGGGGGCGGCGCGTTTTCTGGTAAAGATCCTTCTAAAGTGGATCGCTCGGCCGCTTATGCGTGCCGTTATGTGGCGAAAAATCTTGTGGCTGCGGGTTTGGCAGAGCGTTGCGAAATTCAGGTGTCTTATGCGATTGGGGTGGCAGAGCCTACTTCGATTCGAGTGGAGACTTTTGGCACTGGCGTGATAGATGAAGTCCGCCTGACTCAGTTGGTGCGCGAGCATTTTGATTTACGGCCTCGGGGTTTGATGGCGATGCTGGATTTGTTGCGCCCTATTTATCTCGATACGGCCGCTTATGGTCATTTTGGGCGCGAGGAGGAGCAGTTTAGTTGGGAACGCACTGATAAGGCTCATATGCTGCGCGATGCTGCGGGCGTTTAAATCAGTGATCCGTGATCAGTGTATCGTTCACAGTGTATCGTTCACAGGTTTTTCATGAAAAACTTTTGCGACAAAAGGTTAAAAATCTTGGCCCCTAGCCCGTTGGGCACATTCCCCGGGGGTAGGGGAAATATTATAAATCGTTGATTTATAAGGTAAAGCAGCCTAGCCCTTTAATACCAATTACCATTTTCAATAAGGAAACAATATGAGTACACAACCGATTATTAATTTGAAACCGGATTATAAAGTGGCCGATATCAACTTGGCTGAGTGGGGGCATAAGGAAATTGCTATCGCAGAAACCGAAATGCCGGGTTTGATGCAACTGAGAGAAGAATATGCTAATGAACAACCGTTGAAAGGGACCCGCATTGCCGGTTGTTTGCATATGACGATACAAACGGCCGTGTTGATTGAGACGTTGGTGGCTTTGGGGGCTGAGGTACGTTGGTCATCCTGCAATATCTTTTCTACTCAGGATCATGCCGCTGCGGCTATTGCCGATCAAGATATTCCGGTGTTTGCTTGGAAAGGTGAAACCGAGGAAGAATTTTGGTGGTGCATTGAGCAAACGATTTTCGGGCACCATGGCTGGCGGCCGAATATGATTTTGGACGATGGCGGCGATTTGACCAAAATCATGCACGATAAATACCCTGATTTGCTCAAGAATGTGAAGGGTATTTCCGAAGAAACCACTACGGGTGTGCATCGCCTTTATGAGATGATGGGTGATGGTTCGTTGCAAGTTCCCGCCATTAATGTGAATGATTCGGTCACAAAATCAAAGTTTGATAATTTGTATGGTTGCCGTGAGTCGTTAATAGATGGCATTAAACGTGCTACAGATGTGATGATTGCGGGTAAAACTTGTGTGGTGTTAGGCTATGGCGATGTGGGCAAAGGCTGCGCTCAGGCATTTCGTGGTTTTGGTGCCACTGTGTGGGTGACGGAAATTGACCCTATTTGTGCTTTGCAAGCGGCAATGGAGGGTTATCGGGTTGTGACAATGGAAGAAGCGGCCCCCGTTGCCGATATTTTGGTCACGACTACCGGTAATATCAATGTGATTACGCATGAGTATACCCTGCAAATGAAAGATCAAGCTATTGTGTGCAACATTGGACATTTTGATTCGGAAATTGATATTGCCTCGTTGCGTCAATACAAGTGGGAAAACATCAAGCCGCAAGTGGATCATGTGATTTTTCCTGATGGTAAACGCTTGATTGTGTTGGCAGAAGGCCGCTTGGTCAATTTGGGTTGTGCAACGGGACATCCCAGTTTTGTGATGTCTAACTCCTTTACGAATCAGGTGTTGGCACAAATTGAATTGTGGCAACATCATGATCGTTATGAGAAGAAAGTCTATGTGTTGCCTAAACACCTTGATGAGAAGGTGGCGCGTATGCACTTGAAGCGTTTGGGGGTTAATTTGACTGAGTTGACACCGGAGCAGGCTAAGTATATCAATGTGCCGATAGAAGGGCCTTATAAGCCGGACTATTACCGCTACTAATCAGTTATCAGTTATCAGTTATCAGTTATCAGTTATCAGTTATCAGTTATCAGTTATCAGTTATCAGTTATCAGAAAGCATTTGTCAGTTAGGAGTTATACCGATTCATTTATGCTAACAAAAGTTAACAATAGCACTCTTTTTAATTATAGCAATTAAAAAGAGAGGGTGAATCTACCAAAGACCCTCGAAAATTGACGAAGGTCGCTTTATACAATCTGATAAGACTTGGTTCTCGTCAATTAATCAGATTGTAAGTCTCCGATTTTACCAGTATAACATTATATACTGAACCATATACCGGCCGCTTTATAACTATGACTGTTCTAGTTTCAAATAATATTTTAAAAATGAGAGTTTGTCAAGTTTTAAAATCTTGATCCGACGGCAATATTGTCTATATACCCAGATCGATTGTTAGCTTTTGTTATAATTTATTAACAAATTGATTACTATACGCTAACCTTATGCTTATGGTTTCGTGAAAATCCAAAGAAGGAAGAAATGCTCCTTCTCCAAGAAATAGTAAATCAGTGATCACTGTTCACTGAAAATCGAGCACTGAAAACTGTGAACGATAAACTGATCGCTGAAAACTGATCGCTGAAAACTGATCACAGAAAAAACTGAACATGATGCTGTTAATAGTCAGTGGCTTATCGGGGGCTGGCAAAACCATTGCTTTGCATAGCTTGGAAGATATGGGGGCCTATTGCGTTGACAATCTGCCGGTCGGTTTGTTGCCGGCCTTTGCTGAACAAACCAATCATTTGGGTGACTGCCCTGGGTGTGTTGCGGTGGGAGTCGATGCTCGCACCACTGCTTTACATGATATGCCGGCCTTGCTGCAAAGTCTTAGTGAGACGCACATTCCATATCAAGTGTTATTTCTTGAAGCAGATGATGCGGTGCTTATCAAACGTTTCAGTGAGACTCGCCGTAAACATCCTTTGACGAAACCAGATGTACCCTTGGCGGAAGCCATTAAATGTGAGCGCCAATTACTTGAACCCTTAGCCCATCGTGCTGATATTCGTATCAACACGAGCCTGACGCATGTGCATCAATTGCGCGATATGATCCGCCTACGGGTGGGGTTGCGCCCGAACCAAGGTTTATCTTTGTTGTTTCAATCGTTTGGCTTCAAGTATGGAATTCCCTTTGATGCAGATTTTGTCTTTGATGTGCGCTGTTTGCCCAATCCTCATTGGAAAACTGAATTAAGAAATTTGACCGGCCGCGATGCTGCTGTGGTAAATTTTTTGCAGAGAGAACCCAAGGTTCAGCAGATGCGTGAGCATCTGATTGGTTTTTTGGAAACTTGGATTCCCCAATTTGTGGCCGAAAGTCGTAGTTATCTAACCGTCGCCATTGGTTGTACGGGTGGACAACATCGTTCCGTCTATTTGACCGAGCAATTGGCCCAGTATTTTAGTCAACTGAGTTACGGAGTATTGGTGCGACATCGAGAGTTGTCAGTTGTCAGTGAACGGTTAGCACTGAACACTTCAAACTGAAAGCTGAAAATTCAAATGAGTGTAGGCGTTTTGCTGATTACCCATGATGATATCGGTTCAAGTCTGTTAGAAAGTTTGCGGCAGATGCTGGGGACGTTGCCTTTGCCGGTGAAAGTCTTACCCATCCGTCATGAGAATGAGCCACTTGCGTTTTGCTACCATGCGGAAAATCTTTGCCGGAGCCTTAACAAAGGACATGGTGTATTAGTCCTCACCGATCTCATTAATGCCACTCCTTGTAATATTGCTTCTAGTTTAATTCCTAATAATCGTGTGCGGGTGGTGGCTGGGGTGAATTTTCCTATGTTGGTTAAAGTAATGAATTATCCCAAGGCGGATTTGGACACATTAGCCAATTTGGCACTGTCAGGGGGTTGTCAGGGAATAATGGATGTCAATTCACATAGCAGTTAATCAGTTATGATCTGTGATCACTGATAAAAACTGATCACTGATAAAAACTGATCACTGATAACTGATCACTGATCATTGATAAGAACACTGAAAATGTTGAGACAAACACTTACCATCGTCAATCAATTGGGGCTGCACGCACGGGCGGCGGCCAAATTGGTCCGGCTGGCCTCACAATTTGAAAGCCACATACAAGTGAAACGCCTACAGCGCGAAGTTAATGGCAAAAGTATTATGGGCGTAATGTTGTTGGCGGCTGCCAAGGGAACTGAGATTGAATTGACTGTCGACGGTGCTGATGAACTCGTCGCGATGGGTCAGTTAAGTGAGCTAATACAAAGCGGTTTCGGAGAAGAAGAGTGAGTTTTAGCCTACATGGTATCGGGGTATCTAAAGGTATCGCCATTGGTAAAGTCCATATCATCAACCACGATCCGGTGGAGGTTAACGAATATTGCGTACCCACGCTCCATCTTGATAAGGAAGTCGCACGTTTTGAAAATGCCTTGGCGACAGCACGTCAGCAATTGTTGAGCATACGCGATCGAATTCCAAAAGATGCCACCGTCGATATTGCGGCGTTTATTGATGCCCATTTGTTAATGCTTGATGATAGCCTGTTAACAAGAGTCCCGATAGATTTAATCCATGAGCATCAATGCAATGCGGAATGGGCCTTGAAAATGCAGTGCGATAGCATTATCCAGATTTTCGAGGGGATGGAGGATCCATATTTAAGCGCCCGCAAAAACGATATTGCGCAAGTGGTGACACGCATTCAGCGCATTTTACACGGCTATACTGACATTGAGTTTGAACCGGTCGAGGCCGAGTTGGCTAATACTATTGTGTTAGCGGACGACTTAAGTCCCGCCGATACTATCTTCATGCAGCATCATGGCATTCTCGCTTTTGCTACCGAATATGGTGGCACGACCTCGCATACGGCCATTTTAGCCCGTAGCTTGGGCATTCCGGCCATTGTCGGACTGCGTCGCGCACACCCTTATATCCAACCCGATGACACTGTGATTGTCGATGGTTTTGCCGGCGTGATATTCGTTTCGCCCGATGAGCGTAGTTTGCGTTATTATCGGATGCGCCAGCGCGAGGAAAAACGTTATCGCGCCGCTTTAAGCAAAATCAAGACAGCCCCTACCATGACTCGTGATGGTACGCCAATTACGTTGCATGTCAATATCGAATTTCCAGAAGATATGGCTGCGGTTAAACGTGTGGGTGGTGACGGGATTGGCTTGTACCGGACGGAATTTTTGTTTATGAATCGACAGACGCTGCCGGATGAAGAGGAACATTTCGATGCCTACAGCCGAGTCATTCGTGCTTTAAAGGGCCGCCCGGTGACAATACGCACCTTGGATATGGGTGCCGATAAGCAAGTCGTTGATAGCCGATTTCATGGCGGTTCGTCTGTCACTAATCCGGCCTTAGGTTTGCGGGCTATTCGCCTGTGTTTGAAGGCTCCAAAACTGTTCAAGCCACAATTGCGGGCGATTTTGCGGGCTTCTGCGCTAGGCCAAGTGCGTATGATGATTCCGATGGTGTGTGGACTCCAAGAATTAGTACAAGTCCGTAATATTGTTGAAGAAATTAGAACGGAGCTCAGCATTCAATCGCTCAAATTCAACCCTGATATGCCATTTGGCGTGATGGTGGAAGTGCCGGCGATGGCAATCTGTACCGATTTGGTGGCCCCTTATGTGGATTTTTTGTCGGTGGGTACGAATGATTTGATTCAATACACTTTAGCCATTGATCGAGGCGATGAGGCGGTAAATTATCTGTATGATCCTTTGCATCCGGCGGTGTTGCGTTTAATTAAAATGAGTATTGATGGTGCTACCAAAGTGGGCAAGCCTATCAGTATGTGTGGCGAAATGGCGAGTGATAGTCGCTATGTTCGGTTGTTGCTTGGGCTAGGGTTGCGCTCGTTCAGTGTTAATCCTGAAGCCTTTTTGGAAATCAAAAAAATTATTAATAATAGCAACATGAAAGGCTTGGCACGTTTTGCCAAAAAAATCCTTAAAACGAGTTCTCAAGCAGACATCGCTGATTTGTTGGAAACTATCAATGCCTAATCGGTGGTAATGGGTAATGGGTAATGGATAATTGCTCGTTGCCCAAAGTTGCTTGCTTCATTAAAACTTGGAAACCCCGTTTTTTGATTAAAAAGACGGGGTTTCTTTTCGGGTAAATTTTGGAAAGTTCCTTGTTCACGGTTTTGCAATATTTTGTATTTATACTACTCATGCGAATTAAGGGTTAAATTGAATCTTATCAATTTAACTGAAGTGGAAAAATAAACGCGCTTTGACGCGCTTTGACGCAAGAGATATCCAAATATGCGTGGCGCATGCAAGCGTCACTTGCTGCTTTTGCGTTAAATAATGCCTTTTCATTTGATTAGCAAGAAACCGACGATAGCACTGTTACGTTTTTGAGAGTTGCTTTTTATTGAGATCGATCGGGGCGTATTATTAAAGCCAGTGTAACTACCTGGAGACTAATCCCTTACGACTCCTAAAGAGTATTTTTTTTGTAAAAATGAAATGTAAAGAAAGCGCCTACTTTAATCTTCGATGTTTTGCCCCCAATTTTTTGGAGTCAAGCTAAAAATATAAACGGCACAGTACCACTTCCTATCAGTCCATTAAACGTGATGATTATTCATAATCAGAGACGGTTGCTATTAATAAGCAATACTCACGATAATATTAAGATCAATTTTGGGCAAGTTGCAGTTCCAAGGGATACCAACGCTCTGAAATTTTTATGTGTGCGATTAAAATATAAGTGACTGTTTTATAAACATTAAATAAACTATTTTTCAATAATAGTGGCTATATTATTATTTCAACTCGTAGTCGTTATAAAAAAAACGTGTATTTTTAGTAGGGTTAATACCAAAATACGCGGCTTTTCATAAGGTCGTTCACGGCCTATTTTAGCACTTTTATTAGTAAAATACGGTATTTTAGTTATTATCAATAATATCGCGTTATTTTTATAAGATAAAACCGGCGATTGTTAGAAAATTTTCGGGGGTTATAATTTTCGATAGTGATTATTTTATAATTACTAACCTATTGTTATAACTAAATAATTAAAAACAATTCTGTATAATAAACCCATAATATCTCCTAGCAACAGTTTATAATAAGACACCACCCCCCGCAATTCCCCCGCAATCGCCCCCGCTGTTAACCTAGCCCCTTCGGTATGTATTATTAAAGCCAAGGCAACGCCCTTGGAGACTAATAACTTCAATTGAATTTATAAGATTCAATTTAACCCTTAATTCGCATTACTCCTATAGATGTTCAGATAAATATTTGTGGAGGAGTCATCGATAAATCTTGGACGTCATCGATAAATCTTGGACTCCTATTTTGAAATACTGTAGCTGATTCGTAAAGCGAACTGAAACAGTGACAAACAGATATTATCGGGTTTTGGATAGTATCTATTATGAAATCAAGGATTTATAAAAACTTCTGATTGAGAAGTTATAGAAAAAATTTTCAGTTCACAGAGTACCACAGAGTCTCACAGAGTTATAGCGCACGAATTAACGCACGCAAGTGACGCTTGCATGTGCAAGCTTTATGTTGATGTCTCTTGCGTCAAAGCGCGTCAAAGCGCGTTTAGTTTTCCACTTCAGTTGAATTTATAAGATTCAATTTAAGCCTTAATTCGCATTGGATATATATTAATAAAACCGGGGCACCGCCCCTGGCTCATTCAATCTACTTTTTCGCATTTTATTTTCACTATTTTAACGGACATTCCGCACACTATATCTTATATTTTTCCATAAAAAATTGGGTTTCCTTCCAAACCTTTAGGTTTTTAATTGATACTCAGCACCGCTATCGTTCACTCGCATAGCGAAGTAACTTCGTAACGCGTTTTTTATATCGCAGAGCGACTAACCGAAGTTTGTAACGGTGCTAAGTATAGTCTTTCAGAAAATATCCGTCCAAGATAAATCTTGGACTCCAACCTCAGTTTTCATTTAATCATTGGTATTCGTATCAAGCGTAGCGAGATCAAATCCTAACCGTTTGTAGTATAAGCTTTAGATCGATATTCGTTGTACTAATTAATGGATAGCGGACAATTACCAATTACCAATTAGCAATCACCAACATTATGACTACGCCTACTTCTTTGGACAACCTACATGACGCCCTAGAAAAAAACTCAAAAACCCTCGAAGAATTACATCCTTCTGAAATTGCCGATATTTTAGAGTCATTACCGCCAAAGCAGCGAGATAAGTTGTGGCAACGCGTTGAACAAAAAGAAGTACTGCCCTATGTGAACGACGGTGTGCGCGGTGAATTGATGCAAGATATGCCGCCGGCTGAAGTCGCGGCTGCGACTAAGAGCATGGATACCGACGACGCGGTGGACGTGTTGCAAGATTTGCCTGATGAGGTAATAGAAAAAGTCTTACAGGCAATGGATGTGCAACACTATCGGCGTTTAACGCCGGTGTTGTTTTATCCAGAAAATTCGGCCGGCGGCTTGATGAATACCGATATTTTGGTCGTGCGTACCGAAATGACTTTGAAGATGGTACTCCGTTATTTGCGCCGCTTTGATGAGTTGCCAGAAAAAACCGATGTGTTGATGGTGGTAGACTGTGATAACTGTTATCGTGGGGTGTTGCCGATAACGGATTTATTGATTAATGGGCCCAAAGTCACTGTTGAGCAAGTGATGTCTACTGAAATAGATGCCATTGAGGCACAGTTGTCGGCCCATGAAGTGGCCCGTTTGTTTGAGCAGCGCGATTTGTTGTCAGTCCCGGTGGTTGATGAGCAAGGGATTTTGGTGGGCCGTATTACTATTGATGATGTGGTTGATGTGATTCGCGCTGAGGCCGATCATAATCTGATGGGGCGTGCTGGTTTGGATGAAGATGATGATATGTTTGCTCCCATATTGACAACCACTCGTGATCGCGCTTTATGGTTGGGTATCAATTTGGGCACCGCGTTTTTAGCGGCGTGGGTGATAGGTTTGTTTGAAGCAACCTTAGAAAAATTAGTGGCTTTAGCGGTATTAATGCCCATTGTTGCTAGTATGGGCGGTGTTGCGGGCAGTCAAACTTTAACCGTTGTTATTCGTGGTATGGCACTCGATCAAATCACTAATACGAATGTACCTTGGTTGCTTAGAAAAGAATTGGCAGTGAGTCTACTAAATGGTGTCGTATGGGCCGTTGTGGTGGCCGTCATTGCGACAGTGTGGTTTGGCAGTGTTAAACTGGGGTTGATTATTGGGAGTGCCATTATTATTAATTTATTTTTTGCCGCTTTGGCGGGTGTGTTAATTCCCTTATTACTACGACGTTTATCTATTGATCCGGCATTGGCAGGCACTGTTATTTTGACGACTGTTACAGATATGATTGGATTTGGGGCCTTTTTGGGGTTGGCAACGGTGTTGTTGTTGAACTATTTTTAATTGTGTACGGAACGTAACGAAAAATCCGTGAAAATCCATTGAAACCTGGGGCGATGCCCCAGGCTTTAATAACACTTACCGAAGGGGCTAAAGCCCCTTTGGTACGAATATCGATATAAAAATGAAAAATGTAGAACCTTGATTTCATAATAATTAATTCAACCCTTAATTCGCATTAATAGCAAATTTATATACTTATCATTAATTGAGTCATTTTTCATTTTTATGAAAAATGAAAAATGAATAAAGATGTCAGATCGATGATCGGAGAAACCTTATAAAATCACTTTCAATCAAGAAGTTTTTATAAGTCATTGATTTTTTATGATTCAATTCAACCCTTGATTCCACCGGTTCTTGTAGGGGCAAACCTGCGTGTTTGCCCTTTTTATGACTGAAAAACTCCATCATTTTTGGTATCCCCAAAATCCGTTACAATCAGTGCAATGCTAAGCATGGGTTAGAGCAACTTGCTGAGAGAGAGCTACTCAACCCTAACGGGTTGTTTTGATATCGATGCCTTGGCAAAAGCCAAGGCTTTTGCTTAAGCAGTGCCGGGGGAGTGAGGGGGTGAAATCTGCATGTTATTTATTTGCTACTTGTCCTTTTTCGGTTGAGTCGTCGGCTTCTCAGGCTGAGTACTGTCGGGAGCGACTATCTCTATCAGCGTTTCTAGAAAACCCTTTTCAGCCGCCAAAGTACCGGGGCAAAAACCGAGGAGAGCTAAAATCACGCCAGTGATGAGGGCCGTTTTGCGAAGAATGAGAGCATATAAACATTTCAGGGTCTTTCTCCAGTGTTATGATCGGCAATAGTGCTTATTGAAGAGGCGCGTTAGAATAATAGCTTTCAGATGTCCCCGGATTGCCAAAACGACTAAGTTTAGGTATTCAGTTACAACTAATTTTTTAAAAACTTGTGTTTACTTATGTTTATTTAATTTAAAGTTAATAACTGAGGTTTTTTATGGAAAATATAACAACAAACTTGTCATTGAACTTATCATTTTGTTAAGTTGCCATTTTTAGGTTAAAAATCGCTTAAGACTTTGCTCTATTTAGCTAACGGAACCAACTTATGACAATGCCTAATCGTTTTGGAGAACTATTGACCAAACACAGACAGCGTATCAGAGCCAGTATGAATAAAGTAGGCTACGCAATCAATTTAGCTGGTGCAACGATACTCAACTGGGAAAATGGTACGTTTATGCCGAGAAAAAACCATCGTGACGAGGTGGTAGCTGGCGCTCAATTCCTACGACTGACAGAGCAAGAAACTAATGAATTTCTGGAAGCGGCGGATTTTGATAAAGAATATGTCCTAAGTGAGGATTTAGCCGGCGCGATTTTTGTCGAATTTATCCGAGAACTGTTTACCAACTTGTTGCACCGGAACCCGCCAGTAATGTTATTACTCACCCAAGCCAATTGGGGTGAACCGCCTTTTCGTGAAGCCCTCTTAACACAAGCGAGAAAAATCTTTTCGCCCAACGAAGTGTTGCATATCTAACCGCCTTATAGCTCTGCTGCGGATGCAAATGACTATTTTTCAGATTTGGGTAGACAATGTGGGTTCAGTGGCGTAACGAATGAGCATCGTTTTGAGCAGACATTCCAAGAGTGTTTGGAAAACTCTGAGCGGTTGTTTTTATTAGTGAGTCGCTTTGAACAAGGTGTTAGACTGGTTGCAACAAGAACAAGATTTAGGCAAAGCGCAACCTTTTATTCTTGACGAGTTGAAACGAAAGTTATTTTGGAAAAATCTGCTGGTAGAACGTGAGGTGGGTGGAGAAAGGCGTTTGTGTTGGCGGTGTGAGGCGTTGCGGATGGCGGGGCTGCAAATTTTGAAAAAACCTCCAAAGTTTTAGAAACCTTGGAGGTTTGCTAGACTGAAAGTACAACTTCTTTTAAGAATAAACGGATTTTTTAAGTTTAATATTTATGCGAATTATACTGCACGCGGGCACAATTTAAACTTTTAGGTAGCCCACCTGCTTGGGGGTGACATTCAACCCCTATCGGGGTTGTGGGAGGTTTTTTTCATCCCCCAGGTTTCACCTGGGGCTATTCAAATTCAACCCCTATCGGGGTTGGGGGAATTGATTAGTTATAGAAAAGCGCGTTTATTTTATAGCCCATTCAATCGAGAAGCTATAAGGACTCGTTGTAATAAAAAACATACAAAAAGTATGGCTATTGAGGCGCAATTGGGGGCCATAACTTAATTTGAAACCATTTTATGGCCCCTAAACCAAGTAGTTTAAATAACCATAAAATATCTCTTGCGTCAAAGCGCGGCTTTGCTTTCCGAAACGGATTTTTTATCGGCTTCGTTTTCGGATTGAAAGTCAATAAAAATAACCAAACGGGTCAATTTTCATTTTCACCCGCATAGGTACATTCCGTATAAAGCGTTTAAAAACCTTGGAGGTTTTTTGGACCAAACTTATCTGATGACTATAGTTGTTCGGAAAAATACTAGGGCAAACGTATGGCAAAGCCAAACCTTAGCGCTTTATATATATACTTAGCACGGTAACAAACTGAACTTTTTTAATGAGGATGGTGGGCAACAAAAACCCGTTGCCCACCCGACATAAAAGAGGATGGTGGGCAACAAAAACCAATCAGACATGTATAGTCATTCTCCAAAAAATGTTCTGTTCAAGAAAGGCTTGCCAAGCGGCCTCCAACAGGGCTAAATGCGTTATTTGCTGATGTGCATACCAACCCTTAAAAAAATGTCGGGCGGGTGCCTTTTTATCTAATCCGGCTTGATTGAGCAAATCGATGGCAACATTGCCATCGTTGAGAATACCTAATTCATCTTGCAAAGACTTGAGGCTTTTGGTATATGGGCGAACGGAAAAACAAGGGTAAAGTTCCGCAAAAAAGCGGGCGCCGTAAGCCAGTTGTTTGATGGAGATACGCAGAGCATGAAGTTGCTCGGCGGAGAGTTCGGTGAGATTTTTACCTTGTTCTTTGACACACTGATGATGCGATTCGAGAATTGGGCTGGCAAAATCAATAACAAGACTGTCCAAACGGAACAAAGCTTCATCCTCTAATTTCCGCCGCCAACGGCGTTGTGTCAACCATTTGCCAAACAATAGCAACATGCGACTGTAACGGGGTGAACGCAGCGCTTCGCGCACGGCGACATAAGCCTGCACCTTTTTGTTCGCCACCCGCTTTGGCAAATTCTTCAGGGAGGAATTGTTACCTGGTTGCTGCATTTGTTGCAAACTCAGCGCGAACACATCCCAGTCTCGTGCCACACCCAGCACGTCGGTAATCCATTTCGCTTCTTGGCGTAATTTGGTGAATATTTTTTTAGGAATCAATGGCTCATACAGGCTAAGACAGGAACGCAAACGGCGCAAAGCCACGCGCATTTGATGAACACCTTCAATGTCTTCACCGTACAAAACCATGTCTTCATTGGCTTGCAAATGTCCAAGACAATGCCAGAGGCTGTGAACAAAGGCTTGTTCGGTTGTCATATTGGGCGTTAATTTCACCGCCCTGGCTTTGTGGTATTTGGGCGGTTTAGGTTGAACTAGCGCGTAGCCTCGTGCCGCTTTGCTTTGGTTTTCAACCAAAAGCGGCAAGGCTTCTTGCAAAGTCAGTGCGACAGAAAAGAGTTTATCAGCAGAACCCGATTTCAGTTCGAGTTCAACTTCGCTCAATGGGCTGCTGGCGGTTGAGGTTTTAACGTCACCTTGATCGAGTACCACTTCAATTTCACTACCGTCAATGGCTATAAGCCAAGTGGTACGCATAAAGTCAGTGACAAACAGGGCTTCTATTTGTTCAAGATTGTTTTTATCCGCACACCAATCTGGCAAGGCCCCTTCGGGGAATTGACTATAGTCGGGAGTCTCGCCGGCAATATCGGTTTCCCACTCCTGGCGTTGATGTAAACCGCTCGAACCGCTGCCGGCCGTTTTCAGAGTTTGCACCCGTCTGTCACCGATGTGTCGTACTCGTAATCCAACACCTTGTTGTAATAAGGCATGCTCTTTGGTATCAAAATAGGTACTGTATAAGCGTTGAGGCGCTTTTTGATGGGTTGCCGATTGTAGTAGCGGATGCCCGGCGAGTTTGTCGGCATATTTGGGGGCGATGTGTAATTTTAATTCAGTTTCAGTGGACATTAGAATGCTTGAATAATGGATTAATAATTTTTATTATAAGCAGTATTGCACAATTTCTCAATAAGTGTTCAAGGAACGCTTTGAATGCGAATTAAGAATGAAAAATGAAAAATGAAGAATGAACTTGAACTCCAACCGCTCGTTCAAGACAGGCTTTGAAGCAATGCTTAAGTTTATGGCTAAAGCTTTAAGCTGATAGAGCTAATAAATCATAACTGCTTGTAAACATTCAAGTTTGTAGTAGGCGCTTTGCGCGCCTAAGTTTGTAGTAGTCGCTTTAGCGACTTAAAGTTTGTAGTAGGTGCTTTAGCGCCTAAATTTGTAGTAGGTGCTTTAGCGCCTAAGTTTGTAGTAGACGCTTTAGCGACTTAATCTTTATGTGAGTTGTGGCTAAATAAAATACCCACACACTCAAAAAAAACTTTTTTCTCTATAGGTATATTATTTTCACGCTCTTCCCTAAGTGAGTCAAAGCGAAAGCGATTTCGGTTAGGGCGATAGTTGAGATAAGTACAACGAATTACGCGGATAAACGAATTAAGAGATAAGTGTGTCTAGTCTTATAATGCGGATTAAGGGTTGAATTAATTATTATGAAATCAAGGTTCTACATTTTTCATTTTTATATTGATATTCGTACCAAAGGGGCTTTAGCCCCAACGGGGCGTGTTATTAAAGCCTGGGGCATCGCCCCAGGGCATCGCCCCAATGCCATTAAGTTAAGAAATAAACGAGAAAGACTCAAAGCTAAAGTCCCCTAAAGGGGACTGGTAAATTCAGGATTTTTTCTAAGCAAACGATATGGCATTGAGTCTTCAGTGCCCTTTAGGGCACTTCAGCTATTAGACGACGGCTTTACCAAAGGCGGGGGGGTTATTTGTTTCTAATTCCTTAACTTAATGGCATTGAGGGCATCGCCCCAGGTTTCAAAAAATCGCCTCTAAAAGACGATTTAAGCGAATGGGAGTATCTAAACCCCTACCTCCCCGAAAAAACGTCATAATGAGCCAATGAGAGCGCGTTAATTTGCAGTATAAAACGCCGAAAAAATGATTTTAGTTCAATTTAAGCTTTTTTTGCTATAAGCCTAAAATAATTCAATAAATAAAAAAATAGGACTGTTAAATGACATAAATACCTCTAATTCATACCTCATAAAATGACTCTAACCAATGTATTTAAAAGAAAAGCTCAAAGTGCCCTATTTACGGGCATTTTTACAATCACCGGTTTTCGACACTCTAGTCAAGTTGAAAGTGTCTATTTTTCATTAAGGTGATAGAGCGTTGTATGAAATTACCTAAAAGCCAATACTTGACAACGGCAAAAATTCTTGAATTTTGTATAGGCAATCCTTTATCATTGCCCTCTTAAAAGTATGGCATTCGCATTTAACCGATAACTGATAACTGATAACTGATGTGTGTTTCGAGGGCAGGTGCGATGTCGCCGTGATCCAGACGAGTGGAAAAGAACCGATCACATTTGATCTCATGATGATATGTTACAATCCTTATTCTATTTAGACTAATGTCTCGTCGTTTTCGTTTAAAACACAGATGGTATTCCAATACATATCATTCACAAAGCAACAGTGCCTGTTTCTATGCGGATGAAGATTATCAGTTTTACCTTGAATCTCTTGATGCGTATTGCCGTTACGAAAATGTAGAAATACATGCTTATGTCTTGATGACCAACCACGTATTGGTCACACCAACAGATGGAAATGGCCCGTTTTGGTAATTCGGCACTGCACCTGACGGCTTCAAAGCAGGTGAGCTTGAACGTTAGGCACTCAATACGCCCTGTGTCTAGCGTGTTTAATTTTGTTGGGCGTGGAGAAACTGGAATGAGAAACTTTTTTGATCGTAGTTTGATCATCCTTGTCTTTGCTGCGTTTTCCCAGATGAGTTCAGCAAATACAGATTTACTTAATTCATCAAGTCTTGCAGCTAGTTGCGATTGTATGGCAAACTATTCCCCTGCTGGTCAATTGCATGTACCTTGTGTATCTGTGCCAAATGCGTCTGATGGTAGTACAACCGTTTATGATGTTAAGTTGAATAAACAAACAGATTCTTTTACCTTTGATCTAGATATGGGTAGTGTTGTTAAGTCTCGTTTCGGTGAAAAAGTAGCTGATACCGTCCTTGTAAAAGGCCAATTCTACACCGTTGATGAAGAGAATCGCTGGGCTGAAGCCGTTGCAATTGAAGACGGCACAATTGTATATGTCGGTTCAATGGAAGGCATCAAGTCTTATATAGGCAAGAAAACAGAAGTTATCGATCTTAAAGGAAAATTTGCGATGCCGTCTTTTGTGGAAAGCCATCTGCATCCGCTGTCTAATTCCTACGCCTATTTGTTTCAGGCCGCTTTGTTTGATCTAAGTACTACCGAGGAATATATCAAGGCAATCAGAGAGTTTGCAGAAAAACACCCTGATATGGAAGGAATCATGGGCGCCGGGTTTGAGCGAACACTATATGATGCCGTAGGTCCCAGGAAGGAGTTGCTTGACGCAATAGACTCAGAGCGACCTATAGGCATCATCTCCAGGGATATACACTCCTTATGGGTTAACTCCAAAGCACTGGAGATGGCTGGTATCACAAAGGATACCCCTGATCCCAAAGGCGGTGTTATTGCAAGGGAGCCGAAAACAGGGGAGCCGTCAGGGTTGTTGCAGGAGCATGCTGCCATGTCACTTGCCTGGGAACTTTTCCCGTCTCCCACAAAGGAGGATTATAAAACCGCCCTGCTGTGGATTCAGGAATGGCTGAACCGTGAAGGTATTACCACGGCTCATGATGCCTGGTTGGAGTTTGATCCTAATTTTTATGGGGCTTATGATGAACTGGCCCTCGATGCGAAGCTGACAGTTCGTTTCAGAGGCTCATGGTATATCGATCCAACCGGAAACTATCTGAATGAGATTAGAAAAGGGATTAACCTGGCGAAAAGATTCAAACATCCACACTTTCAGGCATACTCCTTTAAATTCTTGGCTGATAATATATTGGAAGAGGAAACTGCCTTACTACTTGAGCCCTATACGCACCGGCCGGATTTTTACGGTATTAAAAACTGGGAGGATGCCGATCTGGCAAAGGCCTTTGCTAAGGTAGATAAGGCCGGATACCAGATTCATGTCCATGTTATCGGCGATGGTGCAACAAAATATACGGTAGATGCCCTTGAAAAAGTTCAGGAGATGAATGGTAAAAGTGACTCCAGGCACTCCTTCGCACACCTTCAAATGGCAAGGCAGGAAGATGTCATAAGAATGGGTGATCTGGGAATTAGTGCGCATATGAGTACATATTGGATGATTATGGATGAAGGCTTCGATAATTTCTACCTGCCTTACTTAGGCTCTAAACGGGCTAATAATACATATCCTCATAAGAGTCTTTTTGATGCTGGCGTTAATGTAACGGTTGCAAGTGACTTCATTACTTCAGAATTTGATCTGATGACCGCTATATACAATGGCATGGAAAGGAAATCGACTGAAGGTAATGCAAATCAACTGCCGCCAGCAAACGAGCGTGTCAGCCTTGAAGAGATGTTGAAGGCTGCAACAATCAATGGTGCATATGCCAACTTTCTTGAAGATGAAGTCGGATCGATCAAGGTTGGTAAAAAAGCGGATATTGTTGTGCTAAGTAAAAACCTCTTTAAGATCGATACAGAAGAAATTCCTAATGTAGAGATCAAGATGACCTTTTTTGAGGGGAAGCGGGTGTATTGAAATTACAAAACCTTATAAATTAAGTACAACGAATTACGCGGATAAACGAATTGAGAGATAAGTGTGTATAGTCTTATAATGCGTGCGTCTTTTGCGTTTAGTGCCCTTTAGGGTACTTTAGCTTTTAGACAACTGCTGATGCTGTTGGATAAGTACAACGAATTACGCGGATAAACGAATTAAGAGATAAGTGTTTAGTGCCCTGATACGTACTTTAGCTTTTAGACAACGGCTGATGCTGTTGGATAAGTACAACGAATTACGCGGATAAACGAATTAAGAGATAAGCGTTTAGTGCCCTGATACGTACTTTAGCTTTTAGACAACGGCTGATGCTGTTGGATAAGTACAACGAATTACGCGGATAAACGAATTAAGAGATAAGTGTGTCTAGTCTTATAATGCGGATTAAGGGTTGAATTAATTATTATGAAATCAAGGATTTATAAAAACTTCTGATTGATAAGTTATAGAAAAAATATAACGCACGCAAGTGACGCAAAAGGCATTTGGATGTCTCTTGCGTCTTTTGCGTTTAGTGCCCTGATACGTACTTGAGCTTTTAGACAACGGCTGATGCTGTTGGCTACTAACATAATAACAAAAGCGACAATTACCACGCAAAAAATCCCTTAGGTATAGCCGGTGTGCCAGTCAATTGAGAGATTAACTCATAACGTTTCAAGGCCTCATTACGCTGCCCCAGTTCACGCAAAATGGTCGCACTTTCCCTAAGCACTCTAACGTGATTTTTCTTCAAGGTATGCTCTTCTTTGGCAAGATGTTGTTTTTTGTAAATATCGAGTGCTTGATGAAGGCGCGTCAAAGCCTTATCCAGTTGCTCATCTTTATACAGAACAATAGCCATTTTTTCAAGCAATTTGGCACGATCAACATCCCAGCGGGTATTTTGGGCGATAAGTGGCATTTTGTAGATATCGAGCGCCTTACCGTAATGAGACAAGGTATCGTACAACTGGCCTTGTTCATACGCCTTCCTGGCCGCTTTCTCAAACAGTTTGGCCTCTGAGAGAAAGGATTTTGTGCGCTTGATAGCAGAGATTTTGTCAATGAGTAGCAGCAAAAAGAGAACCATCAGCGCAATTTCTTCCGCGAATAATTTTCCGGGAGAAATAACCAAAAAGAAAATGCAAAACAAAACCACAACGGCTAAGCCATAAGTTATTGGCTTTACCTTACTAAAACCGCGTTCCTCCAATTGCTTGAATAGGAACGAAAAGAAATATTGCAGAGTAATAAGCCGCAGCATTTTGACAATCAGGAACGCTATAGAAGTAAAAATAATCCTAAAGAGTCCTTCCTCCAATAACTTCAAAAACAGCCCGGGGAAATTCACAATAAGTTTACTCAAAGCCAATGTGATTATCGCGATAATGCTGAATAATAGCAGCAATAGGTAAAAAAATCCTAAAATGTATTCGTATGACATGAGATGACTCCTGTTAGTGTGGTTGTTATTTTAGATGACAACCATTGCATTTGTTGTGCCACTTGTTATCTTATTGATTTTTATAATAATTTTTAGGAAACATGCTGATTTTCAGCACCCTTTTTTTCATAGCTTTTGGCTAACACATTGATAATCAATAGAAAAAGTCACCTGCTGATTTTCAGCACCACCTGCTGATTTTCAGCACCTTTTGTCGCCGGTTTTTAATAACTAAGGTTTGGTTGCAAACCGGCTCCCGCGGCAACGAAAATGGTAGGTTTCGTTTGCTGCGTTCAACCCAACTTACGTTTGCTAACAATATTGCTTGAACCAATACTTTCCAGGCAGTGAACCAAACACGCCTCCTGGTGGTTCTACATCACACTTAACCTCGCTTGCACTCGCTATTTTCCAGTTTGTAGGTGAGACATACTCAAATATTGCACGACACATCTGAGCATTGCCACATACAAACTGACTGTCTATAGAAAATTCAACGACACAATTTGCGGGATCACCAGTAGTGTGATACACAGTCATACTCTTTAGCACACTGTCATTCCATTGTACAGGAACAGTAGGACTGCATATTTCTTCAATAGTGTCCCCATCACCTTTTCTAAGCTCAATGTTTGCTCCAAATGAAGCTAACTTTAGAGGAACATTTGTCAGGTGGGCCTTAACTGTATAACCAAGATAGGCAGGAACAGCGAACAGAAAAAGAATACCGATAATCGCAAGAACAATCATCAGTTCGATGAGCGTAAAACCTCGCTGTTTTCGACATCGCGGAGAGTCGGCCGTGATGGATAGCGATTGATTGGTTCGCCGTCGCGTTTTAGGTGGCCCCAAATTGGTGTCTGGTATCACCGGCTCAGGTTTTTTGAGGTATGATTTCATGGTGGAACTCCTTTTGGAGACAGATAAGTAAACTAAGTTGCTAATTATTGAACGGAATCAGCAACTTATAAATAATATTACCGAGTTGGTGGCTCTGGTAACCTTCTTCAATAATGTTGTTCAGCTTTGCTTGGAAGCTGAGGACTATTACAGTAAGGCGGAAATTTCCAGACCACTCGCCAACGGCTAAAGCCGTCGTCTAAAAGCTCAAGTAGGCTAAAGCCTACTAGCCCTCAAAAGTGCCTTTCAGGGTGCCGTAGCGGAAAGACAAACTACGTTATCTCGCGTAAGCAGTTACTGTGGATCGAAGCTATGCGAAATGATAACAGTCTAAAGCGGTTGGCTGGTGGTACGGGAATTTCCGCCGTCGTGTACTATTCCAAACGCTCGTGATTGCTATAGTCGTTCAGAAACCTAAGTAGGCGATGAATCGCCTACTACAAACCCAAACCTAGGTAGGCGATGAATCGCCTACTACAAACTTATAAACAAACTCCGTCAATGACATAGAATTGATATCGGGGATTTGGGGGCCATAAAACGTTTTGGAAGTTTTCAAATTAAGACTTGGCCCACAATTGTGTCTAATTCGTTTATCCGCGTAATTAGTTGTACTAAATTGATATCGGGGATTTGGGGGCCATAAAACGTTTTGGAAGTTTTCAAATTAAGACTTGGCCCACAATTGTGTCTAATTCGTTTATCCGCGTAATTAGTTGTACTAAAGTTGCGGAGAGTCGGCCGTGATGGATAGCGATTGATTGGTTCGCCACCGCGTCTTGGCTGGCCCCAAGTTGGTGTCCGGTATCACCGGATCACGTTTGTTGAAGTTTAACTTCATGAGTGACAATCCTCCATTTTGGGAGATAAATAATAAAGGCGATGAATCGCCTACTACAAACAAACTCCGTCAATTACATAGAATTGATACAGGGAATTTGGGGGCCATAAAACGTTTTGAAAGTTTTCAAATCAAGACATGGCCCACAATTGTGTATATATAATTCGTTTATCCGCGTAATTAGTTGTACTAAACTTTTAATCCTCATTTTGGGAGATAAATAATAAAGGCGATGAATCGCCTACTACAAACAAACTCCGTCAATTACATACAATTGATATCGGGGATTTGGGGGCCATAAAACGTTTTGAAAGTTTTCAAATTAAGACTTGGCCCACAATTGTGTCTAATTCGTTTATCCGCGTAATTAGTTGTACGAAATTGATATCGGGGATTTGGGGGCCATAAAACGTTTTGGAAGTTTTCAAATTAAGACTTGGCCCACAATTGTGTCTAATTCGTTTATCCGCGTAATTCGTTGTACTTCCTTTAGTAACGTTTCTTCTATAAACTTATTAAAGTAGTACAGCGGATACAGTACAACGGATACTCGAAATAAACGGATAAAAAGTTTAACTTAATGGCATTGATATTAACATTGCATGAAGTCCAAAGCAGCAAGCGTTGGACTCCAGAAGACTAAATAGGCAGTAGTTAATCACAGGGGGCCATTGGGAAAAGGTCCAGATGTTCTGGCGGTACACCGTTAGGCATATTAACACTACATGACCAAGTTCTTGCGCTGGGATCGAAAATGAAACGGATGACTTTGCCCGCTACTTCGGCTATACAATCGCTGTTAATGTTGTAGTCAGTCAGTGCGGCTTCCAGTTCGGCTTGGCTTCTCATCGTGGCTTCAATGTATAACGGTGGTTCGCCAGTAGTAAAGCCAGCGGTGTAGTTACCAGTCGGTGGTGTTATACTCGTAGACAGTGGGATAGGCCATTCTCCCGTAATGTCATAATCCACAACAACCATCGGCATGATGGCATTAAACAGGACATAAGGTTCCATGAAAATGGCTTCAAAGGCCTGTAGGTCGTCTTGGGCCAGGGTATCGCAAGAGTCGCCATCACCACAATCCCCGCAATCCGGAAGAGGCGTATTATCATCGCAATCGCAAGCTGGAAGTTCACCACCTCCATCCCCAACCGGTGTGACACTTCCAATCATGAACAAGTCCGAAAACGGGATTAACTGCATATCGGCTTTATAAGTCTCCACCCCAAAAGGGATTGGAATACCATTGAGAATGGTGAGTAATGGCAGATCCACATAAGGAATGTGTAATTTGCCATCCAGCGAATAAACCGCATGGCACTCGTTCGACTCACCAGTGATGACGGTTGGTTGCCGTAGATTGACTTGTTCAATCTCAAACAGATTGCTGGCATCAATCAACTGTAAAGTGGCCTCTACCATCGCTCGTTTCTGAGTGGATGGGGTATGATTCCCACCAATCATTGGCACCGTCGGCATATCCACAAAAGGAATATACAGAATGCCATCGTCGGCCGAGTAAGTGGCATGTCCTTCACATGCATCCAGCCCAACACTGATAGTGCGTAAAGCGGTGGCGGTATTGCCTTCATTGTCAGTGACAGTCAAGATAACCGGATAAAGCCCGTTTTCTGTAAAAGTCAGGTTTGTGGTGACACCGCTGGCAGCATTGCCACGGCTATCAGCCCAACTGTAACTCACAATACTCCCGTCTGGAACTAAAGATATATTCAGCTTTGCTTGGAAGCCGAGGACTATTCCAAATGCTCGTGCTGAACAACGTTGCACCGTTAATGCATTGCCAAGGCTGCTGGTGCCAATCCTAGAAAGAAACCCAAAGCAACAAGCCCAAAGCAGCAAGCGTTGGAGTCCAAAAGTTGGGCTGCATGGCGTAAAGTTGGAATGAAGTCGGGATGCACTGAAGCGGCCGTTGCCTTTTCAGTGTCTGCATAAGCAGTTCCAGAAAGAGCCATCGTAAGGCCGAGGGCACAACTTCAACTTGTTGTCCAGAAAGAGTCGGCGATAAATATTTGTTCATTCAATAAGATACCAAACTCTGATTCTCATACAAAAGTGCAAGTTGTGCCCGTGCTAAGTATAGTTAGGGCTTTCTTGATTGATTAACTAAACTCATCTAGATCAATCTCAATCCCTTTTGTAATCCAATCTATACCCAATTTTTCCCAGTCTGGTGTGGATGAATAATTAATATATTTTTCCCATTGAGATATGCCCGTTTCTTTTCCAATTCGTCTAAATTGCATTGTAGTAAGTGCATTGCCAAGAATTACAACGCTTCTAATCATTCCCTTCTTTTTGTATAATCGTTGACCTTCCTGCATATAAACTTGTGCGTCTTTAGACAATGGTTGTAAACCACGCATATCCACAAAGACACCAAACTCTTTTGGTGCCATGATAAGTGCTCTTTTAGATTCTTCAACCCAAAGCTTCATTTCATTAGCATTAATGAAAGCCTCAAAGGTTAGTTTGTATATATTGTTATCTTTTTTTTCTATTTTATACATCTGTGCCATCTTGAACTGTCGTTATAAAAACTGATTGATAATGACGTAAAAAATAGAACTGCTGATTTTCAGCCGCTCTTTTAATTGCTAATCTGTCGCATGTTTGGTGCCATCTTTGAGTTTATTTATAAAACAAGCAGTTACAAAAATCGCGTTTTGCAAATGTGTTGATTTTCTAACTCGTCCGGAGTCCAAGAAAATTGCGCTATAGATTTTCAGATAAATATTTTCAAAAAATCGCCTTAGATTTAGTCCGGAGTCCAAGATTTATCTTGGGCATCTAAAGCCAACGGCTAAAGCCGTCGTCTAAGAGCTCAAGTAGGCTAAAGCCTACTGGCCCTCAAAAGTGCCTTTCAGGGTGCCGTAGCGGAAAGACAAACTACGTTATCTCGCGTAAGCAGTTACTGTGGATCGAAGCTATGCGAAATGATAACAGTCTAAAGCCAACGGCTAAAGCCGTCGTCTAAAAGCTCAAGTAGGCTAAAGCCTACTGGCCCTCAAAAGGAATTTCCGCCGTCGTGTACTATTCCAAACGCTCGTGATTGCTATAGTCGTTCAGAAACCTAGGTAGGCGATGAATCGCCTACTACAAACAAACTCCGTCAATTACATACAATTGATACCGGGGATTTGGGGGCCATAAAACGTTTTGGAAGTTTTCAAATTAAGACTTGGCCCACAATTGTGTCTAATAATTCGTTTATCCGCGTAATTAGTTGTACTAAACAAATAATAAAGAAGTTGCTAATTCTTGAACGGAATCAGCAACTTATAATGAATGTTACCGAGTTGGTGGCTCTGGTAACGTTTCTTCTATAAACTTCTTAAAGTAGTATAGCGGATACAGTACAACGGATACAGTACAACGGATACTCGAAATAAACGGATAAAAAGTTTAACTTAATGGCATTGATATTAACATTGCATGAAGTCCAAAGCAGCAAGCGTTGGACTCCAGAGGATTAGGCCATTAATCACATTTCATCGGGAACAAGTCCAGATGTTGTGGTGGTACACCGTTAGGTAGATTAACACTACATGACCAGATTCTGGTGCTTGGATTGAAATTGAAACGGATGACTTTGCCGGCGACTTCTGCTAGACAGGCTTTGTTAGCCTTATCTAGGTTAAAGGCTGCCAGTGCTGCCTCCAGTTCAGCTTGGCTTCTCATCGTGGCTTCAAGGTGTAACGGGCCAGATACAAAGCCAGCGGTGTAGTTACCGGTTGGTGGTGTTATACTTGTAGAGAGTGGGATAGGCCATTCTCCCGTAATGTCATAATCCACAACAACCATGCTTCTGATAGCCATGTAGAGGACAAACGGTTCCATAAAAATGGCTTCAAAGACTTGTAAGTCTTCTTGGGCTAAGGCCGCGCAAGACGATGACGTACTACTACAAGCCGCAACCGGCACCGCGATACCTTCTACATCATTATACTGATTGCTCAGCGTTTCATCGGCCTCAATGACTTGACACGTTTGGGCATCAAAGGCGTGTAAGCCAAAAGGCACATTGTGGGTGCCAACCAGCAACTGGCCGTCTGGTTTCAGGAGGCCGTCTGGCATTATTTCTAACGCTTCCGTCTCGCCGAGTAGGCCGTTGGGGCAAATCACTTCTAAGGTATCGGTAGCCCCGTCATATCGCAAGAGATCGGTGCCGACGGCCCCAAAAAAGACATTGCCTTCGTTCTTCTTCAAGGTCAGCCCTTCTATTGGCGTTTTATCAGGGAATACCAAAGTACCCTTACCCGTTGCAAGGTCAATCGTTATCAGGCCTTCGCCTTTGGCCCACGCATATAATGTCCCATCTGGGCTAAATGCTAGGTCTTCGATTTCGTTGAAGCCAGTGCTTCCGACTGGGATGAGTTCACCCGTTTCACCATCCACTCTATAGAAGTGTCCCGGTTTCCCATTCGTCACATCATCCCCCGACGCGGCGTAAATCATGTTGGTTTCGGGATGAATGGCAAGGCTCTCAATATCGTGTCCCTTGTACATCGGGCCTAACTCGCTAACTGTGAGATCATCAAGACTCACGGTAAAGAACTGCGAGTCATTGCGTTTTTCATCATGCACGGCGTAGAGTTGGCACGAGGCCTGCGCGACGTTTACTATGCTATCGTCGTGCCCGTGTAAAATGGTGCCGCTCCAACCAACTACAAACACATCGCCTCTGACTCCCCATATATCTTCAAAGATTTCATTGAAATCGGATTTCCAACGAGTTTTCCAATGACTGCCATTGTAGTGGGACATTTGACCACTTGAAGAAAGAACAGCCAAAACATTGTCTTCGGAACTCCCCCAGGCATTAAGAAGATGCCCAGAAGTCCCGCTACTTTGTTCAGTCCACTTTTCTCCGTCGTAGTGTAAAATGGTCCCACGTCTGCCAAATGCAAACACATTGTTGCTGGAAGTTCCCCATACCCCCCGAAGATACTCTGTGGTTGTTTTCTGCTCTTTCCATTCACTACCATCATAGTGGAGGATAGTGCCACCTGTCCCATTACCATTATTACCAACCGCAAACACATCATTTGCTGAACTTCCCCATACACCATTGAGATGATGAAAACGATAGGAACTCTTGTTGCTCATTTTGGACCAAGTTTCCCCGTTATAATGGAGAATTGCGCCGCCACTTCCAACAACAAACACATTAGTTGCTGAATTTCCCCAGATACCATCAAATGACATCCCACGATTTGTGGGTTGGAAGGGAGTTTTCATTTCTGTCCAACTATCTCCATCGTAATGATAGATAGCGCCGCCCAAACCATAACCAACCGCAAACACGTTAGTTGGCGAACTTCCCCATATGTCAAAAAATCTCCACTTGTAATTTTGAGGAAGCGAATTTGGACGAGAAGGAGATATTGGCATATTTTCCCATTCGCCTTCTGGATTACCGTCATAGTGAACAATCACACCGTCTTCACCCACGGCAAATATATCACTTGCAGAACTTCCCCATACGCCCTCAAGATCACCAGAAGTGTTGCTTGTCATTTCTGTCCAAGTGTAATCGCCCCATGCGAAGCTGCGCTCCATCGCCATCATTCCCATCATGAACGTAGCCAACAAAAACACAACACTTCGCTAACTTGACGAAGGATATAGAGAGTTCAAGGAACTTGCCCCCGCTTTTGAAGTGGTTAAGCTCGCCATCGGTAAAATGCCTAATCCAGCAAGTAACTCATTCCTTACCCATTGGGCAAGAGAGTTTCGCCGTCGTGTTTGGAGTGGCCCCAAGTTGGTGTCCGGTATCACCGGATCACGTTTGTTGAAGTTTAACTTCATGAGTGACAATCCTCATTTTTGGAGATAAATAACAAATAAGTTGCTGATTATTGAACGGAATCTGCAACTTTTTCGAGTTGTTACCGAGTTGGCTTGCCCGGTAACGTTTCCTCAATGACGTTGTTCAACTTTGCTTGGAAGCTGAGGACTATTCCAAACGCTCGTACAAGTCGTGATTGCTATAGTCGTTCAGAAACCTAAGACAACGCGGCACCGTCAATGTTTTGCAGTTTGTCGTCGTGATTTTAGCCACTACGCGGTAGGCGATGAATCGCCTACTACAAACAAACTCCGTCAATTACATACAATTGATACCGGGAATTTGGGGGCCATAAAACGTTTTGGAAGTTTTCAAATTAAGACATGGCCCACAACTGTGTCTAATTCGTTTATCCGCGTAATTCGTTGTACTAAAGAGATATCATGGCCCACAATTGTGTCTAATAATTCGTTTATCCGCGTAATTCGTTGTACTAAAGAGATATCATGGCCCACAATTGTAATTCGTTTATCCGCGTAATTCGTTGTACTAAAGAGATATCATGGCCCACAATTGTGTCTAATAATTCGTTTATCCGCGTAATTCGTTGTACTAAAACTTGGAAGCTGAGGACTATTCCAAACGCTCGTACTGAACAACGTGGCACCGTCAATGCTTTGCCAAGGCTGCTGGTGCCAATCCGGTATATATCTTTGTGGGATCAGGTTTTTTGAGAGATGATTTCATGGTAAAACTCCTTTTGGAGATAAATTAAGTGGCTGATTATTGAACGTAATCAGCGGCTTATGCATGATATTACCGGGTTGGTCTGCTCGGTAACGTTTCTCAATGATGTTTAATGCGAGATAACTATTATAGAGTCTGGTGAGAGTTTCTATTATATATTAATTGCATATTTTGTGCCATCTTTGAATCTACTTAGATAGCAATTCTATTGATAACGATTGACTCTAAGGGCGTTGCCCCAGGCTGATCATCAGATTTTCATGGCGCGGCCATCATAGTTGATTAATTATTATAGAGTCGGCTGAGCGCCTTATAAGAATTTATAATTATCGCATGTTTTGTGCCATCTTGAACTTTCGTTATAAAAACTGATTGATAATTAAGTAAAAAATAGAGCTGCTGATTTTCAGCCGCTCTTTTAAGTGCTAATCTTATGCAGGTTTTGTGCCATCTTTGGGTTTCTTTATAAAACAAGCAGTTACAAAAATCGCGTTTTGCAAATGTGCTGATTTTCAGCACCTATTTTTGGGCATATTGACGTAACTGATTGATAATCTAGTCAAAAAACAACCTGCTGATTTTCAGCAGTACCTGCTGATTTTCAACACATTTCTACGCAACTTATTGATAATACACTAAAACTAGTCAATCATCTGGCCCTCAATTGCGGTTATCCCTTACGTGGGAGGTTTATTAGTCTGATTGATTGGCTGATGTTTTGGCAAAAGTGGACTTAAGCTAATCGATTATATGGCCCTCAATTGCGTTATCCCTTACGTGGGAGGTTTATTAGTCTGATTGATTGGCTGATTGTGTTAAGTCTGGTGCAACTGGCGGGTAGTACTTAGGATGACGGGCCGATAAACGAATTTTGTCGTTAGTACAACTAATTGCGATAGTACAACGAATTACGCTAGTACAACGAATTACGCTAGTACAACGAATTACGCTAGTACAACGAATTACGCGGATAAACGAATTTTTTCGTTAGTACAACTAATTGCGCTAGTACAACGAATTACGCGGATAATCGAATTTTGTCGATAGTACAACTAATTGCGCGGATAAACGAATTTTGTCCAAGATAAATCTTGGACTCCGGTGTAAGTCAGTGGGAAATGAAAAATGGGAAATGGGAAATGGGAAATGGGAAATGAAAACCACTTGCTGTGGCGAGTAGCGGTTTTTTGAAGTATAATTTTTAGTATGGAACTCTTCCATTTTTGGAGATAAATTAATTAAGTTGCTGGTTCTTGAACGGGATCAGCAACCCTTCCCTAGTTTGTAGTAGTCGGTTTGTAGTAGTCGCTTTAGCGATTATTACCGTTAGTTATGTTAAAAGACTTTTTTACCCACTCATGCACATTCAACCCCTTCGGGTTGGTGCGTCAATGCCATTGCCGTTAAGCAACAAAACACCGACAAAAAGTCTCTCCCTTAAAGCGCGACAGAGGCCTATAACTTAATTTGAAAACATAGAGTATTTTATGGCCTTTTAAAAATATTGACTCCAAAAACCTGCAAAAAAATAGCTAAATAACCGGAGCCCGCGTCTCACTACTCTGCCAAACTTCAGTCGGACGACAGTCCTGCCAAACTAACTCCTTCACACTGATAACTGATCACTGAAAAAGTGGCAAAATGATTTGCTCAGTTTCTTGTCGCTCCATTTCGCCGATGTGCCGAAAAACAATATCACCTTTACGATCAATAACCACCGTAAACGGCAAGCCCGCAATACGATTACCAAAACTGATGGCAACGTCAACAGCCTCCTGTTCACCAATTAGCACCGGATAATTGATGCCGTTGTTCTCCACAAAATCGGCAACCGCTTTATAATGATCATTGGTGGCAATACCCACAAACTGTAAACCGCGCTCGGCATATTTTTCTTGCAATTTGATAAACATCGGAATTTCTTTGATACAGGGTGGACACCAAGTTGCCCAAAAGTTGACGATCACAACTTTGCCATCCCATTCTGAATTGCTACGGATTTTTCCTTGCAAATCTGGTAGGCTAAAATCCGGGCGATGCGAAGAAATTTCTTCCGTTTGCGGTGGGTGCTTGTACCACAGGTATCCAGCAATGCTCACTATGCAGACAATTATTAGGCCCGTTAATAGAACAAAAGGATTGGGTTTCATCATGGTTGAATGACCTTTTTCAGATGTTGGCGAAATTCCTCGGCGGACATAAATCCAACGATGCGGTAAGCCCGTTGTTCTTGCCCATTGCTATCAAAAAACAAGATAACCGGCGGCCCAAAAATGCCAAAGCGTTTGTACAAGGCTTTGTCTTGTTCATCATTGGGTGTGACATCGGCCTGCAATCGCACAAAATTAGCAAATAATTCTTGCACCCCGGCCTCAGTAAACGTGAAATTTTCCATCTCCTTACAAGAAATGCACCAGTCGGCGTAGAAGTCTAGCATCACCGGTTTATTCTGTGCTTTGGCGGCCGCCAGTTCACGTTCTAATCCGTCCACACCTTTGATGGGTTTAAACTGTAAGGCCGATTCCGCGCTAGACGCGGCCGCCGTGGAATTATTGCCAAGTCTGAAATTGTGCAACGGTTGCAAAAGATTAACATTGCCGCTGGCAGCGCCAATCATCAGCAAAATGCCATACACCATAAAAATCAGCCCCAAGCCTTTCCACAGTTTGCGCCAACCAGACACGCCAGCCGGGAGACTTTCCAACGCGCCCATATACACGGCCGACACGATTAACAAACTCGCCCATAACAACATCGTCACTTCGCCAGGGATGATTCGCTCAAGCATCCATAAGGCGACAGCCAATAACATCACTCCGAAAATGGCCTTAACGCTATCCATCCATTGAGCGGCCTTGGGTAACAAATGGCCGGCGGAAATACCCACTAAAATCAAGGGAATACCCATACCAAGGCTCATAGAAAATAGGGCCAGTCCACCGAGTAGCGCGTCGCCAGTTTGGCCGATATAAATCAATGCCCCTACCAAAGGCGCGGCAACACAAGGCCCGACAATAATTGCCGATAACACGCCCATGATTGCCACCCCTATCAAAGTGCCGCCTTGTTGGCGATTGCTCAGCGCAGTGAGTTTAGTTTGCAAAGCGCTGGGCATTTGCAACTCATAAAAACCAAACATGGAGAAAGCCAACGCGACAAATACCAGCGCAAAACTGACCAATACCCAAGGATTTTGAAAAGCGGCTTGTATATTTTCGCCCAGCAATCCCGTCAACACGCCGACAACGGCGTAAGTCAATGCCATCGCTAACACATAAGTGAGCGACATGATAAACGCGTTATAAGTGGTGACTTGTTTACCTTGCCCGACGATGATGCTAGACAAAATGGGAATCATCGGAAAAACGCAGGGCGTCAAAGACAACAATAGCCCCAAACCGAAAAACACCATAAGGGTGTACCATAGATTGGCACTCGCGAGCATATTGGCAAGACGATCTTGCTCAGACATCGCACCGCCCTTGCCTAATTGTAAGTCCACCACTTTTGTTATCGCTGGATAACATAAACCGGCAACGGCGCAGCCTTGATATTCAGCACTCAAGGTAACATTTTGTTGTCCATCCGTTTGGATGGGCAGCATTATTTCAAGTAATGGCTGCTGATAGATTTGGAAATCGCCAAGAATTGGATCTGTTTTAACGAGAGACGGCGGTAATTGTGGACTGCCCAATTTGCCACCGCTTTCTAGGGAAAATTTCAATTTATCCCGATATAAATAATAGCCCTCAGCCATTTTCCAGCGCACAACCAAAGAGGAAGGGTTTATCCATTCGGCCGAAAACACAAACGCTTCGTCCACCTTCAGAAACTTGTTAGCATTGCCCACCCGCTCGGCGGCATTGCCCAAATCGCTCAGGGTTGTCGCCTCCGCTGATTTCTTGTCAGAAACCTCGCTTGGCGTACTCAACTCGCCGCTATTTGATTGACTGTCAGAAGCCTCGCTTGGCGCACTCAAACCGCCACTGTGCGTATCAGATGTCTCGCTTGGCGTACTTAACCAACCGCTATTTGATTGATTTTCTTTAATAATTGGATTATCGGCCGCCGCAACTTGGACAGAAGGCGCAGTGTCTGGCAAAGTCACTTGGGCCGTTTTTTCGATGGGCGGATAACACATCCGATCCGCGGCACACCCTTGATAACGGGTTTCGATTGTCAGAGTGTCTAAGCCTTGACTATCCTGAATGGGCAATTTAACCTCTAGGGCATGCTCATAAACTTCGATACGCCCATATTTAATGTCATCCTTAATTGTGCCCGGCGGAAATTGGGCCTCGCCTAACACACCACCGCCCTTGAATGCAAATTTAAATTGATCGCGGTACAAATAATACCCATCAGCAATTTGCCATTGCGCCACCAAAACGGTAGGACTTTCCAGATGGGTTGAAAACACAAAAGCCACATCTGGAGGCAACACCTCAGAAATGTCGCCTAGTCCGCCTTTTTCCGGGGAAGGAAAGTTAAACGCGCCGTTTTCAAACGGAGAAAAGTTATCCGCGCCAGCCGGCGGAGAAAAATGACCAGCCCCGTTTTCAAATCGGGGAAAATTACTCGCGTCATTTTCAACCGGAGGAAAATTACTCGCGTCATTTTCAACCGTTTGGCTAGATGAAGTGACATCTGCGCTACAATTCCAAGCAGATAACAACAATATTAATATCAATAAATTTTTCATTGAGATTACGCACTCTTTAGTAGGAAGAATCCAAAACTTTAGCTTTGGCAATCGTCTGGAGTCCAACGCTTGCTGCTTTGGCAATTTTTTGAGGGCCATGTTGTCAAATTGATTAGATAAATTTTCTTGATGGCCCTTTTTAAAAAGCAGTAGGACAAGTGGGAGTCCTGCCAAAGCTAAAGCTTTGGACTCCAATCAAGCTTTGGACTCCAATCAGAAAAGATTATATTATAATGAATTTATTTAAAGTCATATTACTTTTATTTATAGCTATCCCCATTTTGGAAATCTACCTACTGTTCACGGTGGGTAGTCTTATTGGGGTTTTGCCTACCATTTTGCTAATTATTTTAACAGCTGTTTTAGGCACATACTTGTTACGCGCTCAAGGTTTAGCCACTTTGCAAAAAGCGCAAATGGCGCTACAACAGGGGCAACTACCGGCAGATGCGTTGTTTGAAGGCATTTTACTCTTATTAGGCGGGGCGTTGTTACTGACACCCGGCTTTTTCACAGATGCGGTGGGATTTGCATGCTTGATACCGGGCTTGCGTAAATATTTAGTTTATTGGTTGCGCCAACACGTCCATGTTGTCGATTCCTCTCCGCCGCCACCGAAACGTCCAAAACGTCCATCCACGATAGATGGAGAATATCGGCGTGATGATTAAATTGGTAATCGGTAATCGGTAATCGGTAACGAAAACCTCACCCGTTTGCCAAACTCAAGAAGAACTACAAGGATTCGTTATAAGAAAGGATGAGAAATATAACTACAGGGATTCGTTATAAGAAAGGATGAGAAATTATTGTTTATAACGAATTTGCCTATCATTTACTGTTTAATCCGTTATTATAACGAATCCTTGTAGTTATTGTTTATATTATAACGAATCCTTGTAGTTATTGTTATTATCCTTTCTTATAACGAATCCTTGTAGTTATTGTTTAATCCTTTCTTATAACGAATCCTTGTAGTTATTGTTTAATCCGTTATTATAACGAATCCTTGTAGTTATTGTTTATAACGAATCCTTGTAGTTATTGTTTATAACGAATCCTTCTAGTTATTATCCTCCCTACCTAGATAATTTGTAAAATATCCCTTGACAATTGAACGATAAAAGTAGAGCCTTTTCTTGGTTTGCTTTCTACCGAAATATGGCCGCCCATCGCTTCACAATAACTTTGCACTAGCGCGAGTCCTAAACCGGCACCTTCATATTGACGTGTTGAAGAATCATCAAGCTGTCTAAAAGGTTGAAAAACGTGCTTCAGTTCTTCAGCACTCATACCAATCCCCGTATCCGTCACGGTAAAGGTAACCCAAACGACATTGTTTACAGAAGTCTGTGCGGCATCCAAAGTAATATAACCCTCGTGGGTAAATTTGCCGGCATTACTGAGTAAACTAAACAAAATCAAATGCAGTTTATCACGATCGGAATACATGATATTGATACCCTCGGCACAATGAACACTCAAGCTATTGCGATTTTGGGTAATCAAGGGTTTGACTTCGTTAACGACTTTCTCAAGAGCAGCGGCAATTTCAAAATGTTCTGGATGAATCTCCAACTTATCCGCTTCTATTTTCGACAAATCGAGAATTCCGCTAAGCAGCCTTAAAAGATGTGTACCAGCTTGATGAATTTTGTTGATATCTGAAATACACTGCTGCATGCCTAAATATTCGGCCTCTTCTTCTAGCATTTCACTATAACCGATGATCGCATTCAAAGGGGTACGCAATTCATGGCTCATATTGGCAAAAAAAGTCGTTTTTGCTTTATTGGCCGATTCTGCGGCCCTTTTTGCTAATAGAAGTGCCCGTTCATTTTGCTCCAATTGGTGGCGGCTTTCTTCGATTAACATCATATCGTGGTAGGATCGTAAGCAGGAAATAATGGTTGTTAGAAGTTTTTGTTTAGTGAGCTCCGTTTTTTCCTTGTAATCATTAATGTCATAATTTAAAATGATTTCAGTTTCAGGCACTTGGCCGGGTTGTCCTGTGCGTAGCACAATTCTTACAAAATGATTTTTCAATTCTTCCCTAATATATTGAACAACCCGTAATCCCGCATCTTCTTGTTCCATAATCACATCTAATAAAATTAGAACAGTGTCTGGGTGCTTTTTGATTAATTGCTTGGCTTGTTCGCCAGAATAAGCATCAATAAATTCAAGAGGCTTTCCTTTATAGACGATATGCCCAATCGCCACGCGGGTAACATCATGTAGCGCCGGTTCATCATCAACGAGCATGATTTTCCAAGTTGCTTGCCCCGGCACTGCATTCTGCTTGTCTTTTTCTTCAGCAAATGTATACTCATCATTTTCATCATTTTCATCATTTTCTTCAGCAAATGTATAATCGTCATCATCAATCATCTGAATTTCTCTCTAAACTATAGATGTTCAGAAAAATACCCAGGGGCGTTGCCCTAGGGGCGATGCCCAGGGGCGATGCAATGCCATTAAGTTAAGGGCAACCATAAAGGATTGCCCCTACATAACATGACGGTTCGTAGGGGCAATCCCACGTGCAAAGCCCTCACGAAAAAGCTTAACTTAATGGCATTGAGGTAGATACACTGGCTATATTAATGTCGCCCCGTTGGGGCTTTCTATTAGCCCCTTCGGTAAGTGTTATTAAAGCCAGTGTAACTACCTGGTAATTATAGATTACTAATATGAAGGTGCGCTAATGAGTCTTCAAGCTAAATTATTGTTGGCTATTGGGATTATTTTATTACTGGTTTTTACCTGCATTGAATTCCTCGCTTACCAGACAACCAGAAAAAACACGGAGCAAGATTTATGGGATCAGGCTGAGAAAGTCCGCAATGTGTTGATGTCTATGCGACGCATTTATCATCACCAGTTTTTAGAGAGTGGTATAAAACTCACTGACAAGACGCTTGGGTTTTTGCCCGCCCATGCGATGAATAGGATTTCTCAGGATTTGCCCAATTGGGACAAGTCCGGATTTAGTTTTAATAATGTATCCGATCAACCACGTAACCTCAATCAAAAGGCGGACGAGGTTGAATTAGAAGTCATGGAATATTTCCGTCAGAATCCCAAGGAAAAGACACTTTTTAAACCGTTTCAAAAACCTAACGGCGAGCAATATTATTTATACGCGCGTCCCATTTGGGTAGAAAAATACTGCTTAAAATGTCATGGAAAAAAAGTGGACGCACCACGGGCGATTCAGGCAACTTACGACACGGCCTACAATTATCAAGTCGGCGATCTACGTGGCGTTTTGAGTATCAAATTACCGGCTTCCACCGTAGCTCAACGAACTTGGGCTTCCTTTCAGCACAGTTTGGTAATCCACTTAATGGGTTTTATTGCTATTTTTATCTTAGTCACCTTACTGATTCGCCGCCATGTAGGCAATCCGCTTGCCGATCTTGCCAGTGGTATGCGAGCAGTTGCTGATGGTAATTATGGGCAGCGTGTTGAGGGTTTTAAAGGGGAGTTTGCCATTTTGAGCCAGGCATTTAATGAGATGACGGCCCAAGTTTCCGAACAGCAAAAGGCCTTGCACGATCTGAACAATCAACTTGAACAGCGCGTGAAAAGACGCACCGCGCAACTGGAAGCGGCTAACGGCGAATTGCGTGAAGCCTTAGACACTTTGCAACACACTCAAAAGCAATTGGTAGAATCCGAAAAAATGGTGGCTTTGGGAGGATTGGTGGCCGGTATTGCCCATGAAATCAATACGCCTATTGGCGTGGGCGTGACGGCCGCGTCGGCGTTGGATGAACGAGTCAAAAGTTTTACTCAATTGTTTGAAAACAGTCAACTGAAAAAAAGTGATCTGAAAAAATTTATTGGCACTGTCGCGGAAACTAGCAATATCATTTTGCCAAATCTCCAGCGAGCGGCCGACCTAATTCGCAGTTTCAAGCAAATTGCGGTTGATCAAACCAGTGAACAGCCGCGCCAATTCAATGTGTGTACCTATCTTAATGAAATTCTGTTAAGCTTGAAACCGGCCCTCAAGAAGACTAAACACACTGTCGAAATAAAATGTTCGCAACAGGTTGAATTGTATAGCTATCCTGGTCACTTTGCACAAATCATTACCAACTTGCTGACAAATTCACTCACACACGCCTACGATGAAGAACAAACAGGGCTTATGGTGCTTGAAGTTTCATCTCAGCAAGGTTGGCTGCATTTTCACTATTCTGATGATGGAAAAGGCATCCCCGAAGCGGATTTACCTAAAATATTTGAGCCATTTTTTACCACCACCCGGGGACAAGGGGGTAGCGGCCTTGGTTTGTCCATGATTTATAATATCATTACTCAAAACATGGGTGGACAAATACACTGTGAAAGCACGTTGGGCAAAGGGACGAGTTTTTATTTTAATATTCCTTTGAACTTTTGACTGGAGTCCAAACTTTAGTTTGGCAGTCGTCCAAAATGTGCTTTCACACCAATGTTTTGTCGAACTGGCGGTTTTTTTGAGGGCCAGGTTGTGAAATTGAATCATTTGATTTGATTGAAGGCCCCTAATTCAAATATTCACTGAAAAAACTGATCAGTGAAAAAACTAATAAAAATGAGCGATGATGATGACGAACTCTTGTTTTCCGAGCAACAGGAAGAAGAAATACTAGAGCAACGTGACGTTTGGAAAGTAATGATTGTCGATGACGAATCATCCGTTCACGACGTGACTAAACTGGCTTTGCAAGAGTTTTCTTATGCCGGAAAAAAACTGGAATTTATCCACGCTTTTTCTGCTCAAACGGCCAAACATGCCATGACAGCGCATCCCGATATTGCTGTCATCCTACTAGATGTTGTTATGGAAAATGAACAAGCTGGGCTTGAATTGGTCAAATATATTCGTGACGAACAGCAAAATCGCTTTGTCAGGATTATTCTGCGAACTGGGCAACCCGGACAAGCGCCAGAACGGCAAGTGATTTTAGACTACGATGTCGATGATTATAAAGAAAAAACCGAACTCACGGCCAATAAACTCTTTACCACTCTAGTCACAGCCTTGAGAACCTATCAAGACATGATGACTATCAATCGGAATCGGCTAGGACTCAAAAAAATCATTGATGCCACTCCGTCTCTTTTCAAATTCCAGTCCATAGAAAAATTTATTTCTGGACTATTGGAACAAATCCTGTCGATCCTCAACCTAGACTGCAACGCCTTTTACTGTCATACCTGCGAGGTTATCAACAAAGAAAGTGATGATAATCTTGATAAACATATCATTGCTGCTGGTACCGGCTATTACGAAGACAAAGTGAATAAATATGTCAAAGAGGTGGTTGACGAATCTCTCCTAGCGAGACTCCGATTAGCTTACCAAACTAACCAAACCCTGTACTTTGATGACGAATGCGTCATTAATTTGAGACATGCTAACAATTATGAAAGCATCGTCTATCTCAAAGGAGCGGCTCATCTGGATGAAATTGACAAACAACTCATCGAAACTTTTTGCGCCAACGTTGCCATTGCTTATGACAATCTCTTTCTAAACCAAGAGATGATACACACCGAGAAAAAACTGATTGAATTACTTCACTCAGCGACAGAAAAGGACGCTACTGAAAAAGAACAACATCTCACCCAGATTACCGAATACCTTCAATTACTCTGCAAAAAATACGGACTGAACGAACAATCGTCTGGACTTCAAAGCTTTAGCTTTGGCAAGACTCCAAAGCTTTAGCTTTCTTTGGCAATTAGCTTTGGCAATCATCCTCTGGAGTCCAAAGCTTCAGCTTTGGTCTTTTCTCCCGTTTTGCGTCAAAAAAATTAGTTTTGCAGTCGTCAGCTTTACTGGACGGGGTTTGCCACCCCGTCGCAACGTTTTTGCAGTTTTACAAAATACGGTTCGTAACGTGACGGAGCAGGTTAAAAACTTGCTCAGATAAGAGCCAAAGCTAAAGCTTTGGACGGAAAAGATAAGAGCCAAAGCTAAAGCTTTGGACGGAAATATTGCTAAAGCCAAAGCTGAAGCTTTGGACTCCAGATGATTGCCAAAGCTGAAGCTTTGGACTCCAGATGCAATCTTGGTTAGGCCTTAACCACCAATACCGCACACTCCGCATAACCAATCACACGATCCGAGACACTACCCATCAGCATTCTATCCAACCCGCTGCGGCCGTGACTGCCCATAACAATCAAATCGACTCTTTTCGCTTTGGCGAACTCTATAATCGCCTCAGCCGGGCTGCCGCTCAGCACTTTCCCTTCCACAGTAAGGCCTTCTTTGCTCATAAAACCCTCCACCCGCTTAATCTGTTCGACGGCTTCCGTGTGTCGCCTTTCCTTGCTATCTGAATGGACAATAGAAACCACCAACACCGGGGCACCAAGATGTTTCGCTATGCTAATGGCCGCAATGGCCGCCTTATCGCTATAACGCGAACCATCAACCGCCAACAGAATTTGATTGCCTTCTATCTGCGCGGCGCTTGGCACAATCAAAATACTACAGTGGGCACGTCCAATCACCTTGGCCGTATTACTGCCAACCATCAGCCGCTTAAGCCCAGTCATGTCTCTGCGCCCCATGACAATGACATCTATCTGATTTCGTTCCGCCTCATCCACGATTTCTTGGTAAATTTCTACACCATGACGCACGCCAATATGACATTCCACGCCGGCCTCGGTGGCACTGGTTCTAATCGTCTCCAGGTGCGCTAGCGCATCATTCTCTTCTTTTTGAAGCAGTTGCCTTGCCAAGGACTCATGCTCAGGATTCGTCACTACCACCGACATCGCCGACAAACGACCACTCGTTCTCTGCGAGAGTCTAATAGCCTCGCGTATCGCATCCGTGCTAAATTCTGACCGATCAGACACCACCATAATCTTTTCAAAACGTCCCAGTGGTGATAATTGGGTTGCTGAGGTTGGATAAATATCATCAGCCACTAATACGGCCCCAGTCGGCGCTTCCATCGCCTCGATCTCCAAAGCCACTTTTTGCCGCTTGGCGTGTTTGAGATAGCCACTGATGAGTGCATAAATAATAATAATCGTGCCGATAACCAAAGCCAGCACCAATATGGCGTAAGAGGCCACCTGCAAGAGGTTCATAGTGCTTTCGCTCAACCTGTCGAGGTATCCCATCTCGGACAGATACACGGGCACTTTGAGGCCTAGACTGAATAAGACCAATATCATAACCACGCCCATGACGATCTTGGTCATGTAGTCCTTGGCATAAGTGGTGCCAATGACCCCCAATTGAATGCCAAACAGCGAACCGCCAAGGAGAATCATTGCCAAACGAATATCGACAAAACCGTACAAGGCATACACAATCGTACCGCATAAGCCTATAACAAAAGCAACCATCAATTGCGTTGCCGAAGCCATTAAACCGGACGCACCTAACACAAACATCATCGCCGGCACACCGATAAATCCGCCGACGGCGATAGTAGCCGCCAACAGGCCGGTGGCAAAACCGATGGGAATGATAAAGAGCGCCGACACTTTAGTACCTAGAGATGGAAAATACATCATGGTGCCCGGTATGTGGATCGATTGTACCCGGCTTGCCAGTTTTGTCGCCTTCTCGGCCTGACTACCTGATTTGTCAATTTTAAACGCATCACGCAAGGCATAAGCACCAACAATTGCCAGCACTACCACAAATACCACAGACACGTAAAGGTTTGAGGCAACATTCCCAAAAGCTTCCCTAATTTGGGTTTGTATCAAAGCGCCACCAAGTACGCCGACAGCGGCCGAAAGGCCCATAACCAGGCCAAGTTTGACATCCACTTGCCCCGATTTGGCCCGTTTCACCGCACTGACGAGGGCGTTGGGAAACCTATGGCACATATTACTAGCGACAGCCACACTGGCGGGAATACCCAGACTCATCATCGCAGGTGTCAATATAAATGCGCCACTGGCACCGATAAAACCACTCACTAAACCACCGACAAAGCCAACTATTAAGAGAAACAGGACATGTTCCAATTGAAGATCAACAAAGCCACCGACTTCTCCTGATTTAGCAAGCTCAAAGAAAAACGATGAATCCGTTGTTGCTTGCTCGGCCGCTTGGACGCCGACGGCCAAACATAAAAAGACTATAAAAAAAAGGGTCTTAGTTTTATAGCGTTTTTTCATAATTTCCTCTAGGTGGTTTGCTCCTAAACGAATTAGGTTAAACTTGGACTCCAGCCGCCAAACTAAAGTTTGGACTCCGTTACCAAACTAAAGTTTGGACTCCTGACAAAAGCGCCAATTGTGTAAAGTATCAAAACCTTGGAAGTTTTCTTCGTTTTCTTCGCACTATTTTTTAACCGATTTCGCTTTGAGGCCCAACACATCCCAGAAATGGCTAATAAACGCGCCATGCACAAAATAAAAAATCAAGGCGATAGCGACTAGCACAATGATATACCAACCGCCTTGCTTGGACCAATTTAAAATGGGCAGCTCAAAGTAGTACAGTAAAAAATAGAGTGTGGCGCTGACAAGGCCAAAAAAGGCCGTTTGAATCACCGCCTCGGCTTTACTAGATTTTTCCATAGGAGTCAGTTCTCCTTTAGTCAAGTGAAAAAAAACTTCACCGTTTGTAGTAGGCGATTTATCGCCTAAGTGGGCAACAAAAACCCCTACAAACCCTTTTCAGTCGAAATATCAATCCACAGCGGCATTCCTCTCTGGCTATCAACCGCCTTCAGCAATTTTTGCCTGACATAAAAAGCCTCATTTTTTCTGCAACGAATTTCCAATATATTATTATCATCACTTCCCAGATATTCGCGCAACACTGTTTCTTGCACTTCCTGTGGCAATTCTCGATTAGGCCTAAAGCGCAACGTCACAAATTCATTCCATTCTCGACTTTCTTCCGACGATACCCACTCTTCATCCGCCGGTTCAACATGAACGATTCGATATAATACAAAATCTAAATATTTCTGTCTTTCATGGCAATAGGCGTGCAAATGATAACGGTTATTTGCAAAGACGAGATGATTGGGAGAAATGACGCACACCCGAATATCGTCCGGCATCACCGGTTGATATTTAATCAACAAAGTTTGTTGATGACGCAAGGCCGCCAAAATGGGTTGCACCACTCGACGGGGCAATTTGGGGCGGAGCAAGCGATCCACATCTGCCAATTCAACTTCACTCCACTCTGGCTCATCTAAATAATGGGCCCGCAAATTTTGTCCGCGCAGATAGTCCAAAAACGCCACCGCATCTCCTCTAATATACTGCGGCTTAAAATCCTCTTCAGCCAAATGACGTTTTAATGAACTATCATATCTCATTTGCCCTAGGTGCTGTTGCCGATAATCATTAATCACTGCTTGGGCCGTTTGGCGTGTCAAGTAAAACGTCTTTGCTAATTCACTTGCAGCAAGCCCACCTTCCCAGTACAACCGTGTTTCAATGTAGGCAAATCGAATTAATGTGTCAAATTTCACGTTAACAGTTAGCATTCTTTAACATGTAACTTAATTCTACATGTTAATAGGTTATTATGGTTGAGTTTAATATTCTATACCCTATAATGTTTCGTGCCATTACAAGTTTCGATAAATAAGTGGGTAAACAAAAGTATTCGAGCGGTAATAGTCGCTAAAGCGACTACTACAAACCGTCACCAAAAATGATTTATGCGTACCTACTTATATATATTAGGACTGACGCACTCAGTAAAGTAACCAATTGATTTTTAAAAAAACTTTCCAAATAACTGTCTAGGCCTTTTAGACGTAACTGATTGAATACTCAATAACTTTATTTTGTCAATGCGTAAGTCCTATATATGTAAAAATTTGCACAGCATTGCAAATACATTTTAATAAAAAGGAAAACCCCGTGCGACGAATACGACTCCAATTATCAAAAAAGGATAACATACATTATAAATATTTGGACATACTGCATGACGCGTTGGTTAATGCGTGGAGGAAGGCTGGGGCAACGTCAGAACAAATAACTGGCATGAACGCCTTGCCTTGGAATTTCGCCGCGTTAGGTGGGCAAAACAAACGGGGCAAAATGGTACACACATTAATTGTTTCCACCCCTGACGCAACCTTGGCGAAAATCCTACGGTGTCTCAATCCGGCTGATATCCGTTATACCCGTGCCAGTACTGTTGAGCATGTCGATTTTGCCGGGGCGCAAATAACGATTGAGGATGATCCCATCCTACCTAATCAAAACGCGCTCGGCGTCTTAATGCTCTCGCCGCTGGCAATTAGGCAACGACAAGGCAAAATATCCCCACCTTCCCCAAAGGAGGAACCCCCCCCCTTTCGCAAAGGCGGGCAGGGGAGGATTTATTGGCACACCCATCTTGGAGAATGTGATTTGAGCGCGGCGATTAATCACCGCCTCTCTCGTATCGCCGGGCGCGACATCCAATTACAAGTGCAACCCGATAACTTATATATCCGTTGCAATCCCGATCATTCTGTATTAGTGCCGATTAAACAAATGCGTCAGGGTAAAAACGCGTTTGTGATTGGCATGAGTGCGCCGCTAGTGTTGATGGGCTGTGAAAATGATTTGCGGTTTGCGTGGTATGCCGGCTTGGGCGAAAAAACACGTAATGGGTTTGGATGTATTGGTTTAGCTGAACAGGGGGTGGGGAGATGAGTTCACAAACGTGGGCGGAAAAGGCGACGACAACGGCTGAGGCGGTTTATAAAGACTTTTTGGATCAAGTCATCAAAGTCGGTGTCATCAATAACCGTTGCACCAGCGAAGATGAGTATGGTAGGGAACTGTATGAAACCGAGAAAAAACGCATCAAGCAAAACAAATTGCACGATCCGCGTGTCGTGCGTCTGATGTCTATCAGTGGCAAAGGCGGCTGGGATAACGATGTGGATAAACAAAAACGCTATAGCAAAAACTATAACGTCACTTTACTTGATCATACGTTATCCGTCACTCGCGGCAGTCTGATGTTGGCATCGCTGGATTGGTTAAGTCGCAATCCTGAGATGGAAGAGGAGTTTCTCAAGCGCAAACTGTACGTGATGGCAGTTGTCGCGTTTATGCACGATATTGACAAGGATTTATCTGAACCACGTATCATTGATGTCAGTGCCGTCACTGATGAACAAGTTAAAGAGCGCATGGCGCGTTATAACATTAGCGCATTTCTCGCTATTGTCAACGTTAAGTTAGAGCCTGATCAACTGTTATATCTGATTGATAAAGTGGAATCTCAACAAACGAATCGCCGTTTACCCAAACAAATGCCACCGCAGTATACCGATGGCACGTTGCCGCTTTATGTACGGTTAGCCGACAAATTGGACGGTATCTGGTTATCGGCTGATCCTGAAGGCGAGCCCAAAAAACAAGGTATTGAGGGCGTTTTAAATCGCTTAAAAACCGATCAGAGTTGTATTAGAAGCGATTGCCTACGCGATTTATTCGCTCAATTGGAAACAACATCGGCTGTCATTGATTTATTCGATCCCCACCATCCGTTTTTGATGGATGAATTACAACTGCGGTTATCGACTTTTAGTCAGCGCGAAACTGGCGCACCCCCGTTGCTTGAAATTCACCATGATGGGCGGTTAGTGATGCTGATGTTAGCCAATCAACAACAGCTTGAGAAGGTGAAAGAACTTGCCATACAAGATTTATGTGACAGTTTGCCCTTTAAACTAGATTTATTTATCTCACCACGCGGTGAACCTCATCTATTAAATGAGAAAGCGACTCATGCCGGATTAAAAAAGTTTTTCTCCAAGCTGAAACCGGAAAAGTTGCAGCGATTACTTTTCGTGAAAACCGCCGACAAAAGTGCCATTAAAAAAGCGTTAGACGATTCCGAGTTGTTGGATGATTCAGGTTTAAGTCCGATTTTTTCTGAGAAAACCATTGGGCAGACAATGACGTTGTACGCCTCACTGGAACAAATGGGTGAAAAAGCCAAACAACAACTCAAGAAAGCAGCCCATGCGGCTTTGCTATTAAATCTGTCGTTAAAAACCAAGCCCAAAGACGGTATTCCTGACTATGATGATCGAGAAAAAGCCTTTCTCGCTTGTATTCCTGAACAACGCCCTTCTTGGATAAATGCCATAGCGGGTAACTCGTATTATGGGCATTCACGTCGTAATTTAACCGCATTATGGGCACTTGCCATAGCCATTAACAACAACAAAGTCGATGACGCGATTTGGGGCAAAGAGGGCTTACTAAAACAATGGCTAGAAGGCACCGAAGAACGCAAAGGCTTTAATCAATTTATCCCAGCCGAAGGCAGTACGATTATTAAGGCGGTAGAAAGTCACTTTCATCAACTATTGTCTGGCAAACGCATTGAAGTTGAAGATGAATCGGCCGAAGGCCGTTGTTTATTTACCGATCAACCCGTTGACTTCAAAAAGCGACTTGAAGATAACAAGGGGCTAAAAAAAATCGGTGTCAAAGCCAGTGCATTTTCTGGACGTGATGGCCGTCCAGAACCATTCGATTTGGCATCAGGCCATACCAACATCAGCCCGGTGTCTTTGGCGGAGTATAAATTACGAGTTCATGTCCATGAAAATACCGCACAAGACAAGAAAGAACTGAATACGGCTACGCTCATCTATTCTCCGGCGACCATCGGCCTCTTTGGTGGTTTAGCGATGGACATTGATCAAGACCTGAAAGTGATGTCTTTACAAGAACTGAGCGAATTTTATGTCAAACGCTCTAATATCCTTGGTATAGAACATTACAAAAGACGCTACCGTATCACTCGCTTAGAGTATTTACCGGGAAAAACGGTCGAACAGGTGAACCAACTCCTTCGACTCTTAAAAGCCACTTTGCGTATTGGTCGTCCTATCCATGTTTTTCGGGGTTTACCGATAGCCAATCGTGCGTTTTTCTACTATGATGCGATGCCGCCATTGTTAGCCGAATTACTGGGTGATGGACAAGCGAAACGGAATGAATTGCGTTTAGAACAAATTCCACCCGCTATCCACCGCCTAGAAATGGCTAAATTGTTATTAGATAACTGGGGCTATGGCTATAACGCTCTCCAACTCTATGCCAATCCCAAAACTCGCTTTAAAGGCTTATGCTTCGCATGGTGTGGCTTACATGAAAAATCACGAAAAATCGCCAACCGTTTGGAACGAGAGTACGAAAGTTACTTTGAAGGAGAACAACTGAAAATGACTGCTGATGTGACAGAAGAAGAGGGTGTTATGGTGAAACTAGGGCAGAAAGCGGCCACCATACAGCGCTACCCTAAAAAAGGTTTTCAAGCCAGCAACAGTGAACAAACGATGGTGTTAGACATTTGTTTGGAGGGATTAAAACAAGCCTTGAAAGTGCCTAAACCGCAGACAGACAGAGTCTCTTTAGTCAATGGTATCGCGGATTTATTGATGCAAATGCTGAAGCGTAGAGATTTAGTCTCAGCGGCTAAACTTCGTGAAGATCAACCCTTTGATCAAGCGTGTCTTGAAGTTGCCACCTTATTTGTTGATGAATTTTGGCTTGGCGTAATGAACAGCCGCTTTCCAAACCAAGGCAATTTACGCATTTTAAAGAGCATCTATCGCATGTCTTTTATGCGCCGCTCCAAAACAACTGACAATAGTGAGGTGGAAACCTCTGACACTCGTTTTCATTAAATTCGATAATCAAGCTAATAACTACAAGAATTGTAGTTAACTACAAGAATTGTAGCTAACTACAAGGATTGTATCTAAAAAAGGATTTCTTCGCTAATGGCAGAAAATGAACAAATTGATTGACTGACGTGATTTGATGCTCATATAACTACAAGGATTGTATCTAAAAAAGGATTTGCTCGCTAATGGCAGAAAATGAACAAATTCGATAAAGATTGACTGACGTGATTTGATGTTCGTTTCTAAAATCCCTTCATTAGCATACAATCATTGTCATTATTATATAAAGGAGAACAGAATGCAACGATTTAAAGCGTTTTTGGGTGACATTGATAAACTGGCGGCTAAAAGCGCCGGCAGTGACAAACCCGAATATGTCCACCCCAAACTGAAAAACTTGGGCAGCGTCAGTATCGTGCTGATTCGTGAAGCCATTGCGCCAGTGGTATTTAAGAACTTTGAACAAGAAATCACTGACATAGAAATAGAAAGCGGTGGAGAACCACATATTCGCGCTGTACCCAATAAGTTCAAATACCCGGAACGAGGGCGCGGTTTGCAAATCCTGCGTGCTTTAAAAGCCGGTGGTAGGTTTCCTCAAAACAAAACCGTCTTAAAAGGCGGCAATAAACCTTCCGATGTCTTTGATTTAAATACTTTCGTATTTGGCGATTCGGTGCAAAAGCCCAAAGTGTTGCCCATCAAAGCCGCGGTGAATTATTCCGACGCATTGAGCGTGCTACCAAAACATCAGTGTGTTGAAGAAATCGATCATGTGCGTACTAATGAAGCCGGTACTTTGTGGGATGAGGAAAAGCAAGACAATAGCTCTAACTTATTTAAGCGCCATTTTATTAAACCGGGTACGCTGATGGTGCAAGTGCTTTCTACTCGCAACTGCTTATTGCCGCTCATTGGTTTAGATCACTTATTGCTTTGCCTTGGTGTCGCCGGCACCTACGGTGGACAAACCTCAATAACGGGCATCAATATCCGTACTCATATCGTTGGTATTTACGGTGATAACTTTGAACAGGCGATAACTTCGCCTTATGAACTGGTTAAGTCCTACCCCAAGGACAACCTGTGCGGGCATGTCCAAACACTGACAGACGATCTGCATAAGCCATTGAGTGAGGCGCATAAAGAATCAATGGATGCAAAAGAAGCCACCGCCTATCAACAGCAATTGATAGCGCGTTTTGAAAAAGACTACACCGCCCTAAAGGCTGAATACCAACAGGCGCAAAATAAAATCGGGGCATTTTTCGATGACTGGTTTGGTACACCGAACACCCAGAAAAGCAGAAAGGCCAACAAGAAGAGTAAGGAAGCCGAATCCGAATCTGAGAGCGTGTTTTAAAACTCGACTTAACTCATTGTTTTATAAGCAATAGACTATTTTATAAGTGATTGATTCTTGGACAAATAGCCCCAAGTGAAACAAACTAATAATTAACAATTAATTATTAATTATTAATTATTAATTATTAACTCGGCCTCAACCCTGAAAGGGTTGCAATCGATACGCCCCAGGTGAAACCTCAATGCCATTAAGTTAAGGAACTCTTTGATGAAAGCTATATTTTTATTAAAAAACGCCCGGTCGTGCCTTATGTTTATATAGGGGTGGGGTCGTAAGTCATTGTTTTTATTGAAAGTAAAAAATCGGGTACCCCACCCTAACACACACAAAAATTGATTAAAAATCAATAGGTTATATCTTAACTTAATGGCATTGAGGTGAAACCTGGGGAAAAGGAAAAAAAGGCCTCAACCCTGAAAGGGTTGAATATGAAACCTATCGGAAAAAAACATCATGAACAATATTTCTATCGGCATTACCGCCGAAACCTTAACACCATTTTGCTATCACAGCTTAATGGTACAAAACGGCACCGCAACTTTGCCAGAACTGATTGGCGATAGAGCAATTGCTTTTGGCTTAGCAGCCACATTAGGTATGTTACAAGCCAACGTTACCTTACCCAAAAAAGACTATCGCAACCATTTAAAAGCCATGCCTTACCGTACTTCTGTTTTTACAACTGACGCGCCAAAATTGTTACCGCCCTTAATACGGCGACTCAATTTGGACGAAGATGGCGGCTATCCACAATATATCCAAAAGGTTGTCAAAAGCGGCAACCTTGCCACCTACTTCCAAACGCAGGAAGTGCCACACGGGCAACGGTTTAAAGGCGCTATTTTTGGTTTTGATCCATTTACCGAAATGGATCAAAAAGAACTGGTGATTAGGATTGGCTTACATCGCAACGGCATGCTATTACTAAAACCCGACAACACAATCAACCATGTTTGCCTCAATGCCGCCACCGCGGCATTATTCAAACAAGAATTACCGGTAAAACGCTACTGTTTGCATAGCTTGCAAATCACCCCTGAATATACCTTAGCAAACGCATGGCAAAAGGTAAATCAATGGCACTGAAAATTCCCTCTAACCCGCCTTTTTAAAAACTTACCTTTACCCACAAGTGTCCAAAATTAATCATTAATCATTAATCATTAATCATTAATCATTAATCATTAATTATAATCTTCTATTGAAACAATCACTTAACTGTGAGTCATTCATTTTTTTGCAACGAGATGACTTCTTCAATTGACAACAAAGCGATTGAACAGAGGAAGATTTCCATTCGTCGTCATGCTGTCCCTTCTTAGCACAAAACTTAAATTTAATGGCATTGATTTGTAGGGTGGGTAAGCGGGCACTCGGAACTCAAAAAATATTTCGGCCCGCTTGCCCACCACTTGGATCAAAAATGGAATAAAAATCTGCTGAAAAAAAACGACAAAAATCAACCCAGATTTAACACCCAGGCGATGCCCCTTTTTATATTAATCTCCTCCCAAAGCCTGGGGCGGTGCCCCAGGCTATATTAATATCGCCCCGTTGGGGCTTTCTTGGGGCGATGCCCTAGGCTATATTAATATCGCCCCGTTGGGGCTTTCTTGGGGCGGTGCCCTAGGCTATATTAATATCGCCCCGTTGGGGGCTAACTTTAAAATCTCTATTAGCCCCAAAGGGGCGTATTATTAAAGCTAGGGGCAACGCCTCTGGAAAATGACGCGAATAGACGAATTGGGTACGACTCAGTGCCCTAGTACCTTGTCAAACCGGTTTTGTCGGGTAGGGTGCGTTACGTGCGCTGGTTGGGTGTTTGATGTGCGTTTGACGTATCCGACAAAATTAATTTGACAGCGTACTAGATGGAACTAATTAACAATTAACAATTAATTATTAATTAGGCCCCAACCCCGAAGGGGAAAATAGCTTATGTAACAATTAATTATTAGCAAGAAAACGCGCGGATTACGCATCCCCATGAGGGGTTATGAGATGAAGGGTTATGAGATGAGATGATATGAGATGATAGTGAGTAAATTTTCAGAATCGTTGTATAATAGTTACGCATCCCATGAGGGGTTATGAGACTGATAATTATGCATAATAAAAAGGCTTAATTTCTCGTTACGCATCCCCATGAGGGGTTATGAGACTGATAATAATGCATAATAAAAAGGCTTAATTTCTCGTTACGCATCCCCATGAGGGGTTATGAGACTGATAATTATGCATAATAAAAAAGCTTAATTTCTCGTTACGCATCCCCATGAGGGGTTATGAGACTGATAATTATGCATAATAAAAAAGCTTAATTTCTCGTTACGCATCCCCATGAGGGGTTATGAGACTGACAGACGATTTCTGGACTTTGTCTATTTCAAGGTTACGCATCCCCATGAGGGGTTATGAGACTGACAGACGATTTCTGGACTTTGTCTATTTCAAGGTTACGCATCCCCATGAGGGGTTATGAGACTGATAATAATGCTCTCGTTACGCATCCCCATGCGGAAGGAGTCCCAAAGCTTCAGCTTTGGGCTCCAGATTACGCATCCCTATGAGGGGTTATGTTACGCTTTGAGACTCCAAATTACGCATCCCCATGCGGATGGAGTCCCAAAGCTTCAGCTTTGGGCCATTGGTTAGGCCATCATACCAACGATAACTAACTGATTTATAAGGTCAGCATGAATTGGCCCAGATTCCCAAAGTTTGATAAGCTGTTACCAACAGGAACGACGGTGTTCAGGCCGATTCCAGAAAGGCCCTTGACGGAAGTCTTCTTGCCGGTTCAAAAAGCTGGCCTGTTGTTGCTCATCCAGTAAAGCAAAGGCCTGACTTTTCACGTCGCCGATTTTAACAATGAGGTTCTTCTTCAATTCTGCCTGTTTCGTCGCCAGTTCATTTAACTGTTGCGAGTATTTTTCCGCGGCGAGGCTTAACTGCATTAAGGCACGTCGGTTATCTCCCATCTCCAAGTGCAGGTTACGCAAAACCGGGCGAGCTTCATCTAGCACCGCATAAACTTGATTGCGTTGCTCCTTGCTCAGTGCTAAACTGCTCATATGTCTTTCGAGGCGGAACAAAACCCTAGGCGCATGACGGCCCCAGCCACCTTGGGGGCCCCAATAACCCGTGCGAGGGCCTTGGTGATGCCAACCGTGGTGTGGTTTATGGCCGTAGCAACCGTACTTGCTATGATGGTGTGCCCGCGCCAGCAAGAACACAGCGCCGATAACTAAAACGGAAACCAGACCGATTACGATAAGTTTTCTGTGTTTCAGGGTATTTTTCTCCAAGTTAAGCTTTAAGTCGAAGTCAACGTGCAATTTAAACTAAGTACAACCAATTACAGTAAGTACAAGTAATGACAGTAAGTACAACTAATGACAGTAAGTACAACGAATTACGCGGATAAACGAATTGTCTCCTCAGTTGGCGACGGCTATATTTAAACTAAGTACAACGAATTGCGCGGATAAACGAATTGTCTCCTCAGTTAGCGACGGCTACATTAAAACAACAAAGTTTCACAAAAGTTTGTCATCAAGCGATAAATATGTAACAAAGTCTGTCAAACGACAGCAAGTACAACTATCTTTCTGTCATTTCTTTGATATGATAAATCCGTTTATTCCGCAAATCCGTTGTACTCATCGTCAAACTCTGTCTGTCATTTCGACGAGAGAAGTCTATTTTTAGTGCCCTTTAGGGTACTTAAGCTTTCAGCCAATTGCTTTAGCTGTTGGCTGAGGTGCGGATAAACGAATTGTCTCTTTAGTGCCCTTTAGGGTACTTAAGCTTTCAGACAACAGCTTTAGCTGTTGGCTGAGGTGCGGATAAACGAATTGTCTCCTCGGTTGACGACGGCTATATTTAAACTAAGTACAACGAATTGCGCGGATAAACGAATTGTCAGTGCCCTTTAGGGTACTTAAGCTTTTAGACAACGGCTGATGCTGTTGGCTGAGGTGCGGATAAACGAATTGTCTCCTCTGTTGACGACGGCTATATTTAAACTAAGTACAACGAATTACGCGGATAAACGAATTGTCTCAATTGGCGACGATAAAATCCGCTTATTCCGCAAATCCGTCGTACTCACCGTCAAACTCTGTCTGTCATTTCGACGAGAGGAGTCTATTTTTAGTGCCCTTTAGGGTACTTAAGCTTTTAGACAACAGCTTTAGCTGTTGGCTGAGGTGCGGATAAACGAATTGTCTCCTCAGTTGACGACGGCTACATTAAAACAACAAAGTTTCACAAAAGTATGTCATCAAGCGATGAAGATGTAATAAAGTCTGTCAAATGGCAGCAAGTACAACTATCTTTCTGTCATTTCTTTGATATGAGAAATCTGTTACTCTAAGGTACCTTTAAACGAGAACATCCGATGGAAACAGAAACCTCACCGCACATCTTAGTCGTAGATGATCACCGAGAAATCCGCGAACTCTTGGCTCAATACCTCAAACAACATAACTTTCGGGTAACTGTTGCCGACGGCGGCGCGGCAATGAAAAAACAGTTGCGTGAACACGCCATTGATTTGGTAGTACTAGACATTATGATGCCAGGCGAAGATGGCTTATCCTTATGTCGTAGTCTACGGGAAACAACCAAATTGCCAGTGATCATGTTAACAGCCATGGCAGAAACGACAGAGCGCGTGATAGGATTGGAAATCGGCGCCGATGATTATGTCACCAAGCCTTTTGAACCAAGAGAATTGTTAGCACGTATTAAAGCCGTTATGCGTCGCACCCACAGCTTGCCGTTTCAAAAAGAAGCCTTGTCTGCTAACAAGTTTCGATTTGATAACTGGATTCTGGACGTGGATCGGCGCGAACTGATTGGCAAAGATGAACTGGCTATCCCTCTAAGCACCGCCGAATTCAAATTGCTAACGGTATTTATTCAACACCCACAAATAGTACTTAACCGGGATCAGTTACTAGACTTCACACGCGGCAAAGAAGCCAACGTATTTGATCGCAGTATTGATAATCAAGTCAGCCGTCTGCGAAAAAAAAATCGAAGCCGATCCAAAAAAACCTACACTGATCCAAACCGTCTGGGGGGGAGGCTATAAATTGGCCGCTGAGGTGGAGCAGTTATATTAATGAAGAATGAAGAATGAAAAATGAAAAATGATTTTTTTTTATAAGCTAATAATTTTACAAACAATTTAATCACTTATTGGCCCATTTTCATTTTCACGGTTTTGAAGTACGTTCCGTATATACGAATGAAATCGGCCACAATGTTTGCGAAGCAAAAACGTTTGCCGATAACTGAGTGTGTCAATAAGGATCGGCTAAAAAATAACTTCCGCCAACAGCTAAAGCAGTTATCTCGCTCCGCTCGTTACTACGTTTGTCTAAAAGCTAAAGTACCCTAAAGGGCACTGTACCTATTTTTTTTGAAATAGAACATAACTTACTTTTTATCAATAATTCAATGACTTACTTAAACTATTGGCTGGTTCACCGTTTAAAAGTCCGTTCCATATATGAACATTTCTCTCAAGTGTTTGCGCTTATGGCCTCAAAGTTTGGCCGGGCAAACTATCGCGTTACTATTGATGGCGCTGCTCGGTTCCCATATCGTCAGCTTCTGGCTATTTGCTGATGAACGGCGGCTGGCGCTGTTGCACGAAAAACGCGAAAGCCTCCTAACGCGAATCGCCTCGGTGGTGCGTTTGCTTGAAGAAACGCCGCCGGCTTTGCACGAGCGGATACTTGAAGCAACCGACAGCGATTGGATACATTTCCAATTAGCCGAACACAGTGCGGTTGAGATGGAAGTGTTTGAAAAAAAGGCTAACAATCGCTTACAACAGCGCTTACTGGAATTATTGGGAGAAGCAGATACCGAAAAAGTGCGAGTGCAGTTTGCACCAAAGGCTTATCACAAATTAGCGCACCACAACCATTGGGACTGGCATTGGCGTGATGAATCCGCTTGGCATGACCAATCCTCACAGCATGACAGAATATTTTATAAAGACTACCACAAGCACCACAAACCGCTGGCATTTATCGTTGCGATAGTCTTGAGTTCTGGACAATGGCTCAACATAAAAATCCGCCCGTTGCCACTGCCCCGCCTCTTAGTTTGGTCTTCCTTCATTTCCACGTTATTTATGGCAATCGCCGTCACCGCCATCATGATCTTCATGATAAAACGCATTACCCGTCCGCTGCGAGCACTGACGATAGCTTCCGATAAGCTAGGACGAGGCGAAGTTAGCCCACCGCTACCAGAACACGGCCCGGCCGACATCCGCCAAACCACTCGCGCCTTTAACCAGATGAATCAACGGTTACAACGCTTCGTCCAAGATCGCACTCGGATGCTGGCCGCCATTTCGCATGATTTACGAACTCCCATCACCACCTTGCGACTACGGGCAGAATTTCTTGAAGACACTGACAATCGCCGCAAAATCCTTGCTACCCTAGACGAAATGCAAGCGATGACAGAAGCCGCGTTAGCCTTTGCCCGCGAAGCGGCCGCCCAAGAAGACACCCGTCGCGTCGATTTAACCGCCCTAGTCGCCAGCCTATGCGACGATCTGGCCGACATGGGACAAGATGTGCAATTTACCGAAGAACAACAATATCCCTATACCTGCCGCCCCGTCAGCCTCAAACGCGCCCTGCGTAATCTCATCGAAAACGCCGTTCGCTATGGACAACGAGCACGAGTAGCAATACAATTACAACAAACAGAACTCCATATCACCATTGACGACGACGGCCCAGGCATTCCTACCAAAGACAATGAACGAGTCTTCGAGCCATTTATCCGCCTAGAAACCTCCAGAAACCGCGACACCGGCGGCATCGGCTTAGGCATGTCCATCGCCCGTTCCATCCTGCGCGGACACGGTGGAGAAGTTATGCTAAATAACCGCCCAACTGGCGGCCTTCAAGTAACTGTGACACTAGCAATTAATTAATAAATAGGATTTCTTTATTTTCTACCCGGTATCTGGTAAAATTTGAGAGGCCAAAGTTTGGACTCCGGCCGCCCACAACCTGCAAAGAGGGCCATGTTGTCGAATTGATAGCTTCAATTTTGCTAATGGCCCACCTGACGGAACCCAAAAACCTCAAAATATCCAAGGTTATAGAAACCTTGGAACTTGACTTATACGAAACTTAACGAAAAATCCGTGACTTATCAGTAAATAACTCATTTTTAAAGTTAAAATTTAAAATTTAAAATTTTCATTAATATAAAGAGGGCCATGTTGTCGAATTGATAGCTTCAATTTTGCTAATGGCCCACCTGACGGAACCCAAAAACCTCACAAACTCCAATGTTATATAAACCTTGGAGGTTGAGTCATACGGAACTTAACGAAAAATCCGTGACTTATCAGTAAATAACTCCTTTTTCATTTTTCATTCACACAAAGTGGGCCATGTTATCGAATTGATAGCTTCAATTTTGCTAATGGCCCACCTGACGGAACCCAAAAACCTCACAAACTCCAATGTTATACTCAACATGGTCATAACTTGGATTTTTATGACGGGTTAATATATAAGGCGTATTATTAAAGCTAGGGGCGGTGCCCTTGGCTTTATTAATGTCGCCCCTTTGGGGGCTATATTAATCTCGCCCCGTTGGGGCTGACTTTAAAACCTCTATGAGCAAGCAAAAAGCGTATTATTAAAGCCAGTGTAACTACCTAGAGGTTTTTCAGGAGTCCAAACTTTAGTTTGGCGGCTTGCGTCCACCTTGAAGAGATACTCTATGTCGCGGTTAATTAAATCATTCCACTTCAAAATAAAAACCCAGTTAATATTCTCTGATTCTAACGGATGAAAGTTGATACCTTATCATCCGTAACACTTGCTTGTTTGTAGTAGTCGCTTTAGCGACTTAATGTTTGTAGAAGTCGCTTTAGCGACTTAACCTAATGTTTGTAGAAGTCGCTTTAGCGAAACAAAGTTAAAAAACTTTCTTTCTCTATGGGTATATTATTTTCACGCTCATCCCTTGTCATTTCGACTTAAGGAAAAATCCGTAACACTTTTGTCATTTCGACTTAAGGAGAAATCCGTAACATTCTTGTCATTTCGACTTAAGGAGAAATCCGTAACACGGGCGCATTCCCATTTTCGGGGTACTTTGTTAATAACGATGGCGATTATGCTATCGATAAGGATTGATAAAAGTCAATTTTTATCGATAGTACGTTTATCCGCGTTTTTAACTCGTTTATCCGCGTAATTAGTTGTACTCAATTAGTTTATCCGCGCAATTCGTTGTACTCAATTCGTTTATCCGCGTAATTCGTTGTACTTACTTAACCGTGAAAACGGGAATGCGCCCCGTAACACTCTTGTCATTTCGACAAGAGGAGAAATATTATTGAATGGCAACTATAACCACTGTCAGCCGCCGAAACGTTTCGGACTCAGTAGTTGCAAACTAAGTCCGGCATAATTTTCAATTAGATACAGACTTATGGGTAATAGTAAGCTTTACAAAAGAGGGAGACTGCGCGGCTGGTGGATTTCCCTAACGCGCCCGGCATTGACTGTTTTTAATTTTATCCAATAAAATTTTACCGCCTGTTCTTAACTTCAATCTTCTTTCATCTAAGAATCTAGGAACCTCCCCAATATTTTTAGGGAATGGCCCCGGATTGCCACTATAAGAATAAAAACAGACACCGTTTTTTGCTAACAAAATAACCTTTTTCCATTGTTTAAAATCGTGTTTTTTGGGTGCTTTCAAATCAGGCCCCATATTGCATAATTCGGCACCACAATCAGGACAGTTGTAGGTAAGAGTTTCCCCGTCTATTACCGGTTTATGTTTAAACGATTTCCTGCAAGCGAAACACGCATAATGGAATTTTATATTTGATCTTCTTGTTTGGAATTTTCGATAGTTCATTTAGAAACAGATTAAATTTGGTTAAAAGACATTTGCGAAAAATAAACTCACAAGATCGTGCCAAATATTTTCGGCTTAAAATATGTAAGCGCCAAAATCTGCTCAGTGTTCAGCCTCGCCCTGGCCCACTTCAGGTAAGGGATTTGGGGCGAGGGGTCATATAAAGTGAAGTCATTTTTCTAAAAATCTATATAAACAAGCGCCTAGCCAAAAGAATAATTCACACCCCTGTAGAAAAAGCGTTTATTTTTTGAGTAAGAACGTATCCGTTTTTTTAATACCATCATTGTCCAAACATTTTCACAATCGACATGGTGTTAGGATGACTCGATTCATGAATCATATTTGGGGAGGACTCATCGATTTCTCGATGACATCATTTTCCCGGGGTGGACTTTTCTGATTTTAAAGCCAACCTTCGTCAATTGAGGGCCATGTTGACGTTTGAAACCGCTCGTATTTCGCGTTTTTAATTCGTTTATCCGCGTAATTCGTTGTACTAAATAGGGAGCCAACCCTCGTCAAATGAGGGCCATGTTGAGGTTTGAAACCGATCGTATTTTCTCGACAAACTTAGGTACCAGAAATGTCGGCCACGAAAGCGATAGATATTCAGATAAATATTTGGTTCAATAATTCATAACTCTAACAGATTGAGTATATTGAAGCTGTAAACAAGCCCCATAAAATAAATAAACCAAAAGAATATTCCCACTCCTATCGACAAATACTCTATTTTTTGAGTGATAGCATATCCACTCTTTTTATACCACCATTGTCCAAACCTTTTCACAAGACCCACTGATGTTGCTAACAATAGCCAAAAGGCCGATGATGAAAAAACGTACCCCACTGGGGAAAGTTTTTTGCTACTCAATAAACTTAATATAGCAACTAATCCGGCAAGAAAACCAAAAATCACCACGGCCGTGATGAGGTAGGCTAATGATATTAAAACGACACAAGCCAATTGACTGACTGGTTTATCACTCATTATGAACGCCTAAATTGATTGAAGCAAAATATCGCTTGGGGATAAATCCCCAAGCTAAAAGCTCAAGTCTGCTAAAGCAGACTAAACCCCCCAGCGAGCGTGGTTTTCGTAGTGCCCTGATACGTACTTGAACTTTGAGCGCAGAGGAAGCGCTCATGGCGGTAGTGGAAAACTTGGTCATCGATTTTCAGTAAACGCCTGAAGTTTTTTAGCTTGTTTTTCAGGTTCTGCCTAGGGTGATGAAAAGGAGGTTCCTTTGGTTCTAAAACGTGATCCAATTTTTATTCCTTTTGAAGTTTTATTATTTTAAAAACACTCATTTAAGTATTCTTTAATTCATTAATCATTAATCATTAATCATTAATCATTAATCATTAATCATTAATCATTTTCACCACCCCAGGTTCTGCCTGTTTTTGAAAAGCACGCGCTTTTCTTAGTTTTTCTTGTTTTTTTATATTTTTACGGTCTTCATGAGCTTTTGTATCTCCCATACACACTATCCTTTAGTTTTCGATATCCAATCCATCACTATATACAGCCTCATAATATTCCGCCATTGATGCAAGGCTAATCACTTTGTTACCTCGCACACCGGGCGATAAACCTTTTCTAGCTTCTTGCCAAGGATGTTCACTATGGGTTAAATCACTCAACCATTGTGAAGATTTATTACCATAATCACGCAAAATCGCCTGTATCGTTTCGCATTGAGTTTCACTCAACCGGCTAGGATTACCCTGAATGTCAGATTGGGTAACACGAAACTTACCACGATGGGCATCATACAATTTCCGCACCACCGGGCCATTAGCCCAAGCTTCGATAGGTTCTTCAAACAAAGCTTGTTCATCCCAAACCAATGACCACGCTTGGCAATAATAAACCAGTTTTTGTAATTTCATAGCGGGCATGGTATTTTTTTTATGCAGAATAAAAGCTGCGACATCAAACACGCTGACCATTTTACATCTCCTTTTTAGTAGTAACGTGAATTCGACTTTAAATATCAGTGACTTATATAATAATTATTAACCCTATCAAATACTTATTTATAATGACTCTGGAGCCAATCAATTAAAAAAAACAACAACAAGCAAAACTTGGTAGTTCCTACAAACCGATGGAGGTACTGATTTTTGGTGGGCTGGGTGGAAAATCCAATGCGAGACTGCTAAGTGATCTCACCTTACCTGTCATTTTGTACTGATGTAACTCATTGATTTTCAATATCGCCACGGGTTTGTAGGGATAAACCAAAACTTGGTTCTAACACTCTATGGCCCACAATTAAAGACTTATTGACGAATTAACATAAGGGTTTCATTGCCAAAAAACTCTAAACTCTAAACTCTAAATTCTAAACTAGATACTTTTAACGGTTTCAGGCGATAAATCGCCTACTACAAACTACAAACTACAAACTACAAACTACAAACTCTAAACTCTTGTGATTTTTAAAAATCCGATTTTAAAAAAAATCGGATTTTTAGCCGAAAAAGTACTCCAACCGCTCTTAGAAGTTTCGCTGAAGTTTGTTCAGTAACCGATTTCTCGTGCGAGCGTGGCTACCTGTTACTTGAAAGAATAGCAAGCCTTCAGAGGTGACACATCGGATTTTTCCGTTGTAATTGGCTTTGTTTTTCCCATAGACCGAATCGTCATCAAAACCCAATTCCTTATAAAAGCCTGAATCTCTTAGTGACATTTCGGCCCGGCTTAAGCAGGTTTTTCGCTCAAGCAAAGTATGCTGCCAATGTTGCGCCACGTTGCGCTTCTCTTCGGTGTCGCTACTCTCTTCCTCATCTTCTGGGGATTCCAAGGAAAACGCTTTTACGGTTTTTACTTCATCATTGTCCTCCTCGTCGTCCAATTGGGCCCCTCTGGTTTTAGCGCGTTTGATGGTGCTTGCCTGTCGTTGGATTCGAGAGCGCAATTTGTCGGCTTTTGCCTTAGCGTTTTTCGCGACGTTTGCCACCACCACGACGGAAATAACCCCAGAGCCTGACAGGCATTTAACGAGTGCCTTGTAGCGGTATGGGTTGCGGTTCCGATAAGCGGCAAATAAAGTTGCACTGTTCTTGTATTGAACGATCTTTTGAAAGCCATCGTTTCTGAGAACTTTCTTACCAACCCGTAGGCAAGATTGGTTGTTGAAAGATAAATTTTCTCCGACACTCACGCCAATGTAGGGCGGTATCGCATAAGAGAGGGGTGATACCATGAGTAAAACTAGCAAGGATAACGGATAGGCGATGTTTTTCATTTCAGTTCTCCAGAATAAGATTTGACAAGTATTATTTTAGCACACCAATAATTGATTGCACCAATAATCAGTGATCAGTTATCAGTTATCAGTTATCAGTTATCAGTTATCAGTTATCAGTTATCTTTAGCGCCTAAATTTGTAGGATCGAAAGCACCTAGGTTTGTAGTAGCAAAAGCACCTAGGTTTGTAGTAGGCGCTTTAGCGCCTAAATTTGTAGTAGCAAAAGCACCTAGTGCAAGAAAGCGGAAGTTTTCAGACCACCTCAGCCAACAGCTAAAGCAGTTGTCTGAAAGCTCAAGTACCCTAAAGGGCACTACAAGAAGGTTAGTAGGCTTTAGCCTACTTGAGCTTTTAGCCATGAGCTTTAGCTCATGGCGGGGTGGTACTGGGATTTCCGCTTTCAGGCACTAGGTGCTTCGCTTAAAGAAAAACTAGGTTCCATCAATTCGATAACCTGGCCCACTTGCGAGACGCTTTAATTAATAACTACAAGGATTGTATATAATAAGGGATTATCTTGATAGAGCCTATTAACGACTCTTAAAGGCCACAAACTTTTCGGTCCGACACGTTTTTAGATGAGATGATTTTGTACAAAGAGACAAAAGTACAAATTGTGCCCATGCGGAGTATAACTTGGCCTACTAGCGAGACGCTTTGCTTCGCTTAAAGAAAAACTAGGCTTTATCAATTCGATAACCTGGCCCACTCGCGAGACGCTTTGCCTAGTTTAAAGAAAAACTAGGCTCTATCAATTCGATAACTTGGCCCACTCGCGAGACGCTTTGTTTATAAAGAAAAAAACGAGTACACGAAGACGGAAATCCTCGTACCATCTCGCCTTAGAATAAATCATAAGGCTAAGAGCTACTGTCGGCACAATCTGCGCTAAAAACTTACCGATTACCCTGATACTGGGGTGTTAAATTTGAGATAATTTTGCTTTTCACCCTGCCAAACTAAAGTTTGGACTCTGTTGCCAAACTAAAGTTTGGACTCCGGCAAACTAAGTTTGGAGTCTTGCAAACTAAAGTTTGAGTCCTGCCAAACTAAAATTTGGACTGCTGACATTACCTCGAAGGGGCAAAATGTTCAACTCCTTCGGGGTTGGTTACCACAGGTTCCACCTGTGGCTATAGATTTTCATAAAAATAACTTCATTTTATCTGACCCCTCACCCGAAATTCCTTACCTGAAGTGGGCCAGGGTGAGGCAGAACAGTGAGCTCGGAATCAGTTTTTCATGAAAAACTTCCGAGATCATATTTTGGCGTTTATATACCTTAAGCCGAAAATATTTGGCACTACTAAAGAATTTATTATAAAACCGTCTTGATTGAAAGTGATTTTAGAAATCTTTTTCAGGCTAAAGTTTCGCGGAGCGAAACTTTAGCCTGAAATTCTACATTTTTCAATTTTCATTCTTAATTCGTATTATCTGTGCTTCCATGCCCGACATGCCGGTGATAGGTAAAGGCTTGGAACAGAAGTCTTCTCATCACCTATCGCCGTCATACCATCAACGGGTTCTGCATAACCGCATAGCCACGAAATAGGGCTGCTCGGATTGTCGGTGACAATGGCGGGGCGTAGGCTTAACACTTTGTTTTCAACATGGGCGTTGATGCGATTGCCTAAGGTGATATGAATGGCTCCGTCTTCGACTTCTACTTCAGTGACGAAATTGCCAATGAGGTGTTCTGGCGCTGGAACTTCGGCCGTTTGATTGTTTTCGGGAAATGTTTTGTTAGCCACATAATAGAGCGTAATGGCCTTTTTCACGCCATCGGCTAAATTCATCGCTTCCTTGGTTTGGGCGCGAATGATAAAGTCTTGGTAAGTGGGAATTGCCATCGAACCGAGAATGCCAATGATAGCGACGACAATCATCAGCTCTATTAAGGTAAAGCCTTGTTTTAATTTAAGCATCTATTTTGTTCCTTATTGGTACTGGAGTCCAAACTTTAGTTTGGCAGGAGCCCAATTGGAGTCCAATTTAATCGTCCAAAGCTTCAGCTTTGGACTCCAACTAATCGTCCAAGTCAAATTTATTACCGACAATTTAAGGGTAAATATTTCGGCGCAATATCGGTTTTATTGTCACCGATAAGTGTCATGCCTTTTACCGCTTTGGCGTAACCACATACCCATGTCAATGCGTTAGTGGGCGGGTAGGTAATGACAATAGCGGGGCGTAATGTGAGCTTGGAACCAATATCGCGTTGCCATTCTTGAAAAGTGACATGAATGGCTCCGTTTTCTATCTGCATACTTTTAACATACTGCCCTCCTAAGTTTTCTGGTTTGGGTAAATCGGCAGCCTCGTTACTTTGAGGAAGTTTACCGTGGTAGGAGTAATAGTCGACTATCGTTGTGATGAGGCTGCTGGCGAGTATAAATGCTTCGCTGACTTTGGCGCGTTTTAGGTAGTCAGTATAAGCAGGTATGGCAACGGCCGCCAATATGCCGATGATAGCGACAACTATCATTAATTCTATCAATGTGAAGCCGTGATTTTTGGTTGGCATGTGAATTCCTTATGGTTTTAGCGGAGTCGGCTTGAAAACGTGCCTCATTTATCTTTTACATCGATAAGGTAAATATTTTCTCGCCAACGTCGTTTTCTCATCGCCGCCACAGTAGTGCCAAATCACGGTGCCTGTTAACGCATTCTCTTTAACTTCTGGCCGAAAATTTAACGTTCGCCCGGCCATTCCCTCGCCATTTTGAGGCCCAAAAGTCACTAGAATGTCTCCATTAACCACGTCAACGCGAGACACATAATTGCCGATGAGTTGCTCAGCTGGAGCTACACCAGCGGCGAGATTGTTTGCCGGAAAGCGCCCGTGATAGGCGTAGTAGTCGTTAATAGCCTTTTTAACGCTCACAGTGAGCATGAAAGCTTCTGCCACTTTGCTGTGTTTCATGTAATCGGTATAAGCCGGGATAGCCACCGCAGCGAGCATGCCAATAATCGCTACAACTACCCCAAGTTCTATAACAGTAAAACCTTTTTCGCTACGGTACATGGTTAAAATACCTATAGAAAGCAATCTCAAAAAAGCCTCAACCCCAAAGGGGAAATTAATAATTAATGATTAACAATTAATGATTAATGATTAATTATTACATAAGCTAATTATGCCTCAACCCCAAAGGGGTTGAATATGAATAGCCCCAGGTGAAACCTCAATGCCATATCGTACCGCTTTTGGGTGAGGGCAACCATAAAGGATTGCCCCTACACGACATGACGGTACATAACGGTTTGTAGGGCAACCACAAGGGATTGCCCCTACACTTAATGGCATTGAGGTGAAACCTGGGGAAAGCTCAAAAAGGCCTCAGTCCCAAAGGAGGAGAATAATTATTAATGATTAACAATTAATTACAAGGATTGCATATAAGCAAGGATAGGATAGGATTTATTAACCGATGGTTTTTATGATCTGTTAATGATTAATTATTTCTACTTTGTCAGATTCAAAGTAACTCATTGATTTCAAAAGAATGGCCCCAAGATGCCCTCTATATAAATCAATTATTTAGGTGTAATGTGACAAAGTAGAATTATTAATTGGGCCGAAACCCCAAAGGGGAATTAACAATTAATCATTAATCATTAATCATTAATCATTAATCATTAATCATTAATCATTAATCATTAATCATTAATCATTAACTTGATCTATATCACTGAACCCATCCAAAAAATAGGCAGATACATGGCAAGAACCAATAAGCCGACTATGCTGCCAAGCAGTATGATGGCCGCTAAATTGAAAATCCTAATCGTCGGTTCAGTCACTCGGTACAACTGTTTGGTGTAAATATCGGCCACTTTATCGAGAAGTTTATCAAGTTGCTTAGTTTTTATCCCCACCGCCGCGGCATGGATCACCTTTTCTGGGAAGCCAACCTTTTTTAAGGCTTCGGGCAGTGTTATGTCCTCAGCCAGTTGTTGATTCACTTGTTGGAGTAACTTCGCGTAAACCGGATTATGAACCGCTTGGGCAGCCGCTTCAATTGCTCTTGTCAAGGAAGCCTGATTGGACAACATAAAGGCACACGTTCGCCAACTCCGCACGAGCATGATTTTGCGATAAAGATGTCCAAACACCGGGCTATACACTTTCACGCTGTCTCGCTTAACCCGCATGAACACCACTAAGCCTAAAAAAACAATCAAAATCGGTATCCAGTAAGCCACAAAAAAATCCGATAAATTGACAACCAATTGGGTGAGTCCTGGCAACTCTCCTCCAAAACTGCTAAACATGTCAGCAAATACTGGGACAACATAGATAAGTAGTATTGATGCCACAAGGAAGATGACAGCAAAAACTGCCCAAAAGTAACTGGATGAGGCGACGATTCTTTCGCTTAAATCCGAGTCGCTGACACCCATTGAGTCGCGGTATTCGACCAATTTATTCAAGGTTGCCCTCAAATTATTTTGCAGCTCACCCTCGCGCAGCATCTCAACCAGAAAGGGTTCAAAATACTGAGGATATTTTGCCCAACTCTCCGCCAAGCTCATGTCATTTTCGACATCAGTCTGGATCGCACCGATTAATTGGTGCATAGCCGGCTTTTCCTGATCTTGTTGGACAATATTTAACGCCTCCACAGTGGAAATATCAGTCTCTAACAGCAAAGCGAGTTCGCTGATAAATTGAGTGATGTCTCTGGGCAAGATTTTTTTAGCCACAAATGGATCCTTTTTCAATGATCTGTGATCAAATATCAGTGATCACCGTTTGTAGTAGGCGATTTATCGCCTTTTCGTTTGTAGTAGGCGATTTATCGCCTATTTTTGAGGGCCGTTTGTAGTACTAACGTAAGTTCGACTTTAATTTTCAATAAGTTATATAAATTTAATACGAATCAAGTGTTTGACAATAATTAATTGATAACACAAACTTTTTTGACGATTAAACCCTTAATATTAATACGTCAAACCTACAAATTGTGGGCCATAGCGTGAAATGAGCCAGTCAATGTTTTTTTAACTGATTGATTTAAAAGTCATTATCAATAACTATTTGATAGAATTAATAATTCTATCAATCACTGATATTTAAAGTCGAGTTCACGTTACTATAGTTTTTTGCTGTAAAAAGCTCAACGACAAGTCAAACTTAAATAGTGAGGTGGAATATTCGTTTTATTTTCAGCTTGAACGATAAAATGATTGGGCGGTGTGGCATAACCACAAACATAAGTTATCACTTTGGGCAACTCATTATTAGCTAATGCTGGGCGAAAGCTCAGTGAGAAATCGTTATGCCGCATACTGGCCGTTAAAACCCCGTTATCAAGAGTGATATTGCTGGTGTACTGCCCACTGGTTTTAATACTTGGAAGTTGCTCAGCCTTGGTTGGCAAACGCCCATAGATAGAATAATATTCAGCAATATCTGATTTAACGCCGCTCATTAAGTTAATGGCTTCGCTAATTTTAGCTTTCTCAAGATAGGAGGTATATATTGGAATGGCAGTAGCCACCAAAATACCGATGATCAAAATCGAGAGCATCAATTCCAGTATAAAGTAGCCTTCAATAAAATTGAAAGGGGGGTTCAAATTTTTCATCATTCCTCTTAGCACTGTTCCTAAAAAGTTGGACATTCTTAGGTAATTCGCTCTCTGTTGATAATTCAGAAGAATTGCAACTAGAGTCCTGGTTGAGCAGTCCCAACCGTTGGCATTCAATCCCGCTAAAAAAACGGTTTCATGCAGCCATGTACTGTCAGAAATGAAGGCAGTCCCAGTTGGGTCAAACAGAGCTTCAAACCGAGATTTGAAATTTACCAACCTTCTTTCTCAATACCAGGTACGAGAAAACCTTTCTCGTTATGAGTCAACATGACTCATTTTTTTAATGATAGTATTACTTGGTTTAATTTTCAAGTCATGATGATTTGTTTGTTGGACAAATGGTACAAGAAAGTCTAACTTTGTCCAACTTTTTAGTAACAGTTAATTTGCTCCCAAGCCTAATTGACGAAGGCTGAATTTGGCGATACGAAGGCGATACGAGAAAGGGTTGGAAATTTCATAATAATTTTAACCGATTATACGGAACGTACTTAAAAAGGGCTTTTTAGAAATGCATAAGACGGTAACGAAAATTCGCCTAAATATTTACCAAGGGCAACTATGCATGGAAAAATCCGTTTATTCCCCAAATCCGTTGGAATCGATCTCATACGCCATAGTGAGGCAGAATGGCAGTACTATAGATTTTCAGATAATTATTTAGTCCCCTTCAGGGGACTTTCGCTTTCATTGGCTGTTTTGAAATTATTTTTATGAAAATCAATATAATCAACGCATTAGCGGATTAGCGGCGCTCCAACACCGTAAAACTATACGGATAAGCATTTTTGGCATCGGCAGGAAAATCTTGTCTTTCAATTTCTTGCCATTGTTCGGGCGCGTAATCAGGAAAATAAGTCTCGCCCACAAATTCGGCATGTACCCAAGTTATATACATACGCTGCACCTTTGGCAACAACATTTCATAAATCGTTGCCCCCCCTATCACCACACTTTCCTCGTATTGCTCACTAAAGGCTAACAGATCCTGAAGATAATGCAAGACTTTACAATCGGCAATAGTCAAGCTTTGATTATGACTGAGTACGATATTTTTTCGGCCCGGCAAAGGACGGCCTATAGAGTCATAAGTTTTGTGCCCCATAATAATCGGTTTGCCCATTGTGACGGCGCGAAAATGTTTTAGATCGGCCGGCAAGTGCCAAGGCAAAGCGTTGTTACAGCCTATCAATCTATTTTTGTCCATTGCAACACATAGACTTAGCATTTCAAATACCTTGTTATTAAGAGATTATTATCGCGGTGCTAAAGGAAGGTAGGGAAAAAAGGGGGGGGGAATTGAGGGGGAACTATCCAGCGAGATGCTTTTCTCGGACTTCATCCCGCGTTTTGCAGTCAATACATTTCATCGCGGTGGGCCTGACTTCCAGCCGACGGAGACCAATTTCATCCCCGCAGCCCTCGCAAAAACCATACTCACTTCTATCAATTGTTTTCATGGACTCATCAATCTTTTTAATGAGTTTACGCTCCCGATCTCGGGCGCGTAATTCGATGGTGAGCCCTTCTTCTTGGGTGGCACGATCATTGGGATCGGCAAAATTCGCCGCATCATCCTGCAAGTGATGCATCGTCTGCTCCACTTCGGCCATCAAATTTTTTTTCCATTGCAACAAAATGTGCCGAAAGTGTTCAAGCTGTTTCTCGGACATGTATTCTTCTCCCTCGCTGACTTGGTAAGGGCTAAAGCTTGGCACTTCAGTTTTAGTGTCAAACATGGCATGTTGCTCCTTTTCTTGACGAAAATAAAATGGCGCGTATCTATACCAGAAAGCCCCTGAACACGCAAGCGAAAATCTCCCTCAGCCGAACTAATTGTGAATGATGAATGATGAATGGTGAATGATGAATGATGAATTGTGACGTAAACGAACCGAAGCTCAGTGGAGCTAATTGTGAATGCGAATTAAGGGTTAAATTGAATCTTATAAATTCAATTGAAGTTATTAGTCTCTAGGTAGTTACACTGGCTTTAATAATACATGCCGAAGGGGCTAGGTAACAGCGGGGCGATTGCGGGGGAATTGCGGGGGAATTGCGGGGGTGGTGTTTTGTTATAAGCTGTTGTTAGGAGATATTATGGGTTGATTATACAAAATTGTTCTTAATTATTTAGTTATAACAATAGGTTAGTGATTATAAAATAATCACTATCGAAAATTATAACCCCCGAAAATTTTCTAACAATCGCCTGTTTTATCTTATAAAAATAACGCGATATTATTGATAATAACTAAAATACCGTATTTTACTAATAAAAGTGCTAAAATAGGCCGTGAACGACCTTATGAAAAGCCGCGTATTTTGGTATTAACCCTACTAAAAATACACGTTTTGTTTATAACGACTACGAGTTGAAATAATAATATAGCCACTATTATTGAAAAATAGTTTATTTAATGTTTATAAAACAGTCACTTATATTTTAATCGCACACAGAAAAAATTTCAGAGTGCTGGTATCCCTATAAACGGCAGCTTGCCCAAAATTGTTCTTAATATTATCGTGAGTATTGCCTATTAATAGCAACCGTCTCTGATTATGAATAATTCTTACGTTTAATGACTGATAGGACGTGGTACTGTGCCGTTTATATTTTTAGCTTTACTCCAAAAAATTGAGGGCAAAACATCGAAGATTAAAGTAGGCGCTTTCTTTACATTTCATTTTTACAAAAAAAAGTACTCTTTAGGAGTCGTAAAGGATTAGTCTCTAGGTAGTTACACTGGCTTTAATAATACGCCCCGATCGATCTCATAGAAAAGCCCCAACGGGGGCGACATTAATATAGCCAGTGTATCTACCTGGAGGAAAACCCTTATTTTCGGACAACTCTATTGTGAATTGTGAACCGTAGCTCAGCGGAGCTAATTGTGAACCGAAGCTCAGTGGAGCTAATTGTGAATGAAAATGGGGTTATTTAAGTGACTATTTTTTATAGAATTTTTTTCAATGCGGAATAAAAGCGGGATCAGTTTTTGGGTCAAATTAACCTGATTTTCACCACCCCAGGATACGCCCTTGACTAATAATTAGTAACCGCCTACCTTTCAATTCTGGGAGTCAAACAACACATAAGTAACTCATTGTTTTTTTAGTGATAATTAAATCCAGCGGCATAAAAATGGGATCAAGTTTATGCGCCTTCGGAATTTTTAGGGTGTGTCCCACTTGTCCAAGTAGCAAGTTTTTATCGATAGGGCCATCAATCAAATCATTCGCCAACCTGGCCCTCAAAAAATGATTTTTTTTCTGGTAAGCCATTAACAAAAGTTTACCAAATCAATTTGAAAATCCGGCCCTCAACAGAAACCTTACCTTTAAAGCGGCAAGACAACTCAAAGTCTGTAGGATAAGTGGGACACAACCTTTTTTTACTACCCCAGATTTCAAGAAGTTGCCACCACCATGCAACCTTTTTGGTATTATATCCATTACCCATTACCAATGATCCATTACCAATGAGCCATTACCAATGAGCCTGCCTTGGTACATTTTTGCCGTTATTTTTTTACTGTTCACCGCCTGTAGCCAACCACCACCACCCACCGCTAAACGCACGGCCCAAAAACCTACCGCTCATTTCGTCAAAACGGCGAGCGTCAGTCCGCAGCCTTTAACCACAACGGCTGTCTACACGGGCACTTTACGGGCACGGCACTTCGTGCGGATTTTTACGCAGGAACAGGGGCGCATTATCCGTTTGCCCTATTATGAAGGCGATGCCGTCAAAGCCAACGCGCTGTTAGTGCAATTAGACGGTGCCCTGTTAAAAGCTGAATTAAATAAAGCGGTAGCCACCCATAAATATGCCCGTATCAATGCGCTACGCTTGCAAAAGTTGGCAAAAAAACGGCTGGTTTCCGCCGATGAATTGTCACGCGCTCAAACCGAGCAAGCGATTGCTCGCGCTGAAGAACAAATTTTGCGAATTCGTTTAAGTTATACCAAAATCACGGCCCTGTTTACCGGCATCGTCACCGCCCGTTTAGCAGAGCCGGGCGATGTCATTTCTGAAAACAGTCACGTTTTAACGATAATAAAGCCTTCTTCATTAGTGATAGACGTGGATGTATCGGAGTGGCTACTCTCACAACTGAAATTAACAGATAGCGTTGACGTGCGAATTGACGCGCTAGGGACAAAAACCTTTAAAGGCACGATTTCACGCATTCATCCCACCATTGAATCACGCACACGTTTAGGCCGAATAGAAGTCACTTTGCGCCCTTTGCCCAAGGGTGTCCGAGAAGGACAATTTTGCCGCGTAACGATAAAAAGCCACCGCTCAAAGCGTCTGACTTTACCTTATACCGCCTTACGGCGTGATCGTAACGGAGAATATGTATTTTTAGTGGATGCCAACAACAAAACGCAACGCCAAACAGTACGCAGTGGGCGGCGTTTGGCCGATAGCGTGGAGATATTGGAGGGCCTAAAAAACGGACAAGTTGTTGTTATAAAAGGATTTTTAGGATTACAGGCCAGCAAGACGGTGCAGACGGTGGACTAACCAAGAAAGTGACACGCAAAGGTTGCCCCTTATGTCGTTTATGCAATAATGAACACTGTTCATTCAACGAACAATTATCAGTAGGGGGCAGGCTGCTAAGCTGCAAGAAACCTTATAAAACGTTTAAGCACTGAGCGCCCATGTCGGCGATTGAGACTTCAAAAAATATCCCAACGACGGACGGTGTTATCGTCACTGTTCAGGAGTCCAAACTTTAGTTTGGCAAACTTTAATTTAGGAACGCGCACGAATTAACTCATTCAATTGTATTGAATTAAGTAGGCATAAGGTGAGGTTTGTAGTAGGCGCTTTAGCGCCTAAGTAAATAATATACCCATAGAGAAATAAAGTTTTTTTTTAACTTTGTTGTGTGGGTATTTATTTCTTTGGCAGCCAACAGCTAAAGCAGTTGTCTAAAAGCTCAAGTACCCTAAAGGGCACTAAATAATTATCTGAATATCTATACAAACTTAGGCGCTAAAGTGCTTACTATAAACGCAAGGCGCTAAAGTGCTTACTACAAACTTAGGCGCTAAAGCGTCTACTACAAACTTAGGCGCTAAAGTGCTTAGACTTGTCCAGATAAGTTTTGTCCATTCCTGATGAGTACAACGAATTAGGAAATAAACGAATAAATTGCTTACTACAAACTAAGGCGCTAAAGCGCCTACTACAAACTTAGGCGCTAAAGCGCCTACTACAAACGAAAGTTTGGAGTTTTGTTATCTTTTTTGAAATACAAAATCTCCCGCTTCGTGGCCGGATTTATGAATCGGTTGAAATTGGGGCGTTTGATCGCTCCCAAATTGAACGGGTTCTTTTATATATTTTTTGAACAATTCTTCGGCCGTAAATGCCGATTGGCTTATATTTCGTAGTCCTTTCAAGAAGTGCTTAGCAAAGATCGAATGTCCTATTCCTCCTGAATCGGAGACGGGTTCATTGCCGCCACTGGCGAGGAGTAGGCGTGAACGTTTATTAAGCATTTGTTGTAAATAACGGTGGCGGTTGGTTTTCGGAGTTGGAGTCCATCCTCTTTCTAGGGTTCCAGAGTAACAACTGTCTGACACTATCAAGATATTTCTTGCGGCATTGGCAAAGAGACTGGAAGTGATGCTGTCAGCGATAATCCAAGTGTGCCTAAACTCATTTGCATCAACTGGCTGCCAGTAAGCTTTTTGACGTTTTTTGTCAAAATAACCGTGTCCAGCGTAGTAAATGAGCAGGTTATCGTTTTTACCCAAAGTCTCTTCAAGTATTTCGAGTTTGCCCAGTATTTCTTCGCGGGTAGCTTGCCGATCTAAAAGCGTGGTGATTGTAAATCCGTATTGTTTTTTTAAGACATCCGCCACTTTCACAGCATCGTTGACGGCCGTTTTGAGTTGAGGTATGTTGTGTTGATAGCGATTGATGCCAATGACTAAAGCATAATAGCGGCCCGTAGACAACTTTTGGCTCTCATCTGATTGTACGACATTGTTGGTTTTACGCTCAATGCTCAGGTTTTTGTTAGCCTGATTGCCGTGAATGTCGGTGGCGGTGATGTGGAGAGGATTTTTGCCTGGTTTGAGTCGCAGCGGGGCCGAAAAATGGCCGGAAGCATTTAATGCCGCCTCTTTGCCGTTGATTGTCACTTTTGCCACTCCAGACTCATCAATGGCTTGGCCTCGCAACGTTGTCTGGGCGCTGGTGATTTTGGGTGTGGGAGTGATGCCGCGTTGTTCATCGAGTTGAGGGTTGTGCAATATAATACGAGGTGGTGTCGTATCTTGTTGAGCGGTGGTGCTTGTAGACGGTGAGACGGAATCATCATTGCCTATCCCAAAAAGTTCTGAAGTGGCCGGCGGGTGTTTTGGAATATAATTCTGATTACTGCAACCTATAGCAAGAACTAACCACACTGGCCCACATATTAATTGCCAATTCATCATTTTTTTCTCTCCTTTTACATCACGTCGGGTTGACAGGTACTGTTTTTTACACGCCCAGCGTCTTCCACTTTAGTCAATGCTGAGATGTAAAGATCGTTGCCCGGTGCAAGAATATCAGCTTGTCTAAATCGCTCAAACGCTTGGGCATATTTTCCGTCACGCACTTTCAAGACGCCAATATTGTAATGCGCCGAAGCTTTGTCTTTAGATTCATTGGTTTGTCCAATGACTTGGTGCCAGTACTTTTCAGCTTGATCATAGCGACGTTTTTTATAATACTGGATTCCTAAGTTGATACCAGGATGATTTCCGCCACTTGATAAAGAAAACGATTTTATCTCCAGATGTGGAGATATGGCATAAACAATATTCCGCGCGAGCGCATTCAAAATGCTAGTGATGATTTGATCGTCAGGAGCGGCCCTTGCTTTGGCTTCGGCCTCGGTTTGCCCCGTCCATGTTCTACCATAGCCCTCGGTAAAGTGATGACTTGCTATTTCTACACGCCCTTTTTTTAAGCTGTAAGTAACTGAACCGCTCAACTCTTTGCGGTAATGAGAGCTATATTTGATGACTTTTCTACCGCGCTCATCTTTGGTTTCCTGAGAACGACGATAAGGCTTGCTTTTCTTAACTTCACCGAGGGTGAGTTTTCCGGTTAAGATTGCTGTCTGTCGGCCTTTATTGACGACTTTGATATACCCCTGTTTGGCAATTCCGTTCTTGATTAGAGCGGCTAGTTTTGTGCCGTCATTGCGTTGATTAGAAGAAAAGGGCCGTACTTCAATAGACTTAATGCAGATATCAGCACGAATATCTTGTGCTGGCATTTTCACGTTGATGGCTTCACGTACTACTCTTTTTGTTTCAAGTGGCAGCGGTGATTTGATCCAATTATCACAAGCAATCGGCAAACAACACGCAATCATTAGCCCTCCCCACTGGGCAAGTTTTCCAATGTGCGTTTGCTGTTTGAGTGAAGTTTTGTTGTCAAGCATAGAAAAATCCTCCTATCTGTAAGCGGTTTGCAAAAACCTCCGTTTTACGTGTGTGTCCTACTTGTCGGGTTTAAATTTAGGGCCATCAAGCAAATCAAGTGATTCAATTTGACAACATGGCCCTCAAAAAAACAGCTTGAGCGATAAAACCTTGGTTTTTTGGTGAAAGCATATTAACAAAAACCCTCTCATATGTAATAAACTGTTTACAAAGGGCGCATTCCAAAAAAAATGGTCATTATCATTAATCTTGAGTACTACCCTCTAGTACAACGGATACGCGAAATAAACGGATAAGACAAAAATAACGTTTACAAAAACTTCCGAGGTTGAGCTTTTTACGTGTGTGTCCTACTTGTCGGGTTTCAATCTAGGGCCATCAAGCAAATCAAGTGATTAAATTTGACAGCATGGCCCTCAAAAAAGCCGCCTGAGCGACAAAACCTTGGTTTTTTGGTGAAAGCATATTAACAAAAGCCTTCTCATCTGTAAGCGGTTTGCAAAAACCTCTGAGGTTGAGCTTTTGACGTGTGTGTCCGACTTGTCCTAGTAGTCTGTCAACATTGTTTTGACGGGTAAACTAAAGTTTGGATTCCTGACTCCTGCCAAACTAAAGTTTGGACTCCTAAGTTTGGACTCCTGTCAAACTGGCTATTTCCGCCTCAATTCTATGTCAACCAATAAGTCAGCGTTTTTTATTATTACAGGCTTGATTTTTTTGTGATAACCGGGATGTGTCACCTCAATTGTAAATTTCCCCGGTTTAAGCGCAATGCCGGGCCGATATTTTGGTTTGATACCCAGAATTCTTATTTTGCTCTCACGAGGCGTGGCGTTGACGGTAAGACGATATTTTTGGGTACCGGCATGACGACGCTGCACAGGTGGGCGAGTGGATGACTTTCTCGCACCCATAGCCGTTATTATTTTTTGATTCCAGCCCGCTTCTTCTGCTTTAGTCAAGGCCCGCATGTAGAGATAATTGCCGGGGTCAAGTTCATCCGCTTTTTTAAAGAGACGAAATGCGTTAGCATATTTCCCTTCATGCACTCTCAATACGCCAATATTGTAATGAGCGGCGGCCTTGTCTTGAGGTTCAACGGCTTGTTTAATGGCTTGATTCCAGTATTTTTCGGCTTGATCGTAGCGACGGCTTTTATAATATTGGATTCCTAGTTTGAGACTGGGATGACGTTTCCAGAATTGCCAAGCGACTCCGGTTGCTAATGGAAACGACCAAGTTTCTTGATGTGGAGACACGGCCGAAACAATTTGTCGCGCTAACGTATTCAAACTGTTCGTGAGAATATTTTCATCTGAAATGGCTTTTGTTCTCGCTTCAGCCGCTGTTTCACCATGCCATTCGCTATCATAGTTATCGGTAAAGTTATTACCGGCAATCACTTTACCGCCTTTTGAGAGAGAGTAAGTGGCTTGACTTGTAAACTGTTTGCGGTAATAACAGGTGTATTTGGTGACTTTTTTACCGTCCTTATCTTCAATCTCATAAGGTTTACAATGAGAATTGGTATTCACTCGACCAATAGTCAGTGTTCCGCTCAGGATTGTCTGTCCGCCATGTTCGACGACTTTGAGATACTTCTCGTTGGCAATACCTGTTTTTACTAATGCCGTCAGCTTGGCACCGTAATTCCGTTGATTAGCAGAAAATGGCTGTACTTCGAGAGAATCCGGTAAAAAATCAATATCTTGCGCTTTAACCTCGACACCCGGCCTGGCCGTTGGCCCAGTACAGGCCACTAGCCAACCACACATACCCATTGCTCCCACCCATTGGGCAAGTCTGCGCGTTTGTTGTTTGAGTACCGTTTTGTTGTCAAGCATAGAAAAATCCTTCTGTCTAAAGAGCGGCGGGGTTTTAAAAACCCCGCAGGTCTCATTTTAAAAACCCTAGCACATTACAATATCTTCGCCAAATCGCTTTGGCTGTCATTCCGAATTACGCGGATAAGCGAATTGAGTTAGTACAACGAATTACGCGGATAAGCGAATTGAGTTAGTACAACGAATTACGCGGATAAGCGAATTGAGTTAGTACAACGAATTACGCGGATAAGCGAATTGAGTTAGTACAACGAATTACGCGGATAAGCGAAT